>BNJV01003128.1_pt1 | contig 131371 bp, 178 predicted proteins | sample 8540591 | NCBI WGS metagenome assembly BNJV01 (sample SAMD00202457, study PRJDB9452) | human saliva metagenome | host: Homo sapiens | reverse complement strand
CTTTCTTGTAGTCTCCGTTGGTGCTTTAGCTAGTTTCGGTTTCTGTTGCTTCAGTAGTTTCGCCGGACTCTCTATAGGTTTGGCGGTTTAACTGGTTCTCAAGGTTCAAGCAGTTCGCCAGGACTAACAGGTTTGGCGGATTAACCGGTGCTTCGAGATTATCGTTCCCTCGGATGCTCGGTTCAACAGGATTCTCTGGTTTTAGCTGGATTAGCCGGTTTTGGCGGATTAACGGTACTTCAGGGTATCGGTTCCTCAGGATAACTTCGATTCTTCAGGATTCTCCGGTTCCAACAGCCCCTCTCTCTCAACCTGCATATACATGGAATATGTTCTATCTATTATATTTGTTATAGGTTGCTCGGATCTAAAGGTGTTTCCAAAATCGATATCTATTTCGTTTGGATCTAACACTCTGCCAGGCTGACCCGGTTTGTATCTATACTGCCATTTCTGTTATGATTGTTTGAAAACCAGCTCATATCCACTGCACTGATAAGATTTTACTGAAATCATCTTTCAAGGCATTATAAAGCAACAGTCATATAAAAGCAGGTGCTGTCAGAAGTGTACACTGTGTACAATTTACCAGTCTCAGATTCGAAGCTCCATTTAGCATATTAAAACTGCGCACTGCATCTAAATTTGCATGATAAATAGCTTAGCCTTTGACCGAGACAATCTATGTTATTGAGGCTGCAGTAAGCAACTCACTTTCCGCTTGAACATATCTTCATAAGGGAGCTATAGCTTTGGTCGGTATTTAAACGACGTAATTTAAGTAATCTTTACTGTCATCTGCACTTATAGTATCACTTTCCATTTGACGCTTTGCTACAGTATAACCTAAATATCTTTCCACGGGCTTCAGTGAGCTGTGGGGTCTGCACTTCATGAGTGCTTCAGTACTATGGTGAAACATCTATTTTAGAATTTGAGGGCTCCCATAAGGTATAACAGACGAGCTGCCATCACACACGAATATCACCATTAATAAATCTCAGCATTAGGGTGTAATTGTTACATCTTTCTTTGTGACATAATAATATCACCTGGCTCCTACAAGTCTTTTCCGGGGATAATTTCTAGCTTCAGCGTCATCATTATTACAGCTTCATCTCATGATCAAACTACTGTCATTATGAGATGGCTCCACCTATTTGACAGGTAGTATTATTATCGTGCATGGTTCCATTAGACTAGCAGAGTTAACAGCTCCATCATTGTCATGATCTCGCCACGCACGACCAGCAAAAGGTATCTCTATGCTGCCACGCTCTACGCATATTTAGTGAGAGCACTTTGCAACATAGATAGCACCATACCGACCAGTAGTCTCCCACTCCATGCATAGCGGTTCTTGGCATTTACACACAGGTATCTAAGCGTTAAATCACACTACTAATTTCACCTTTTCTGGTCGATGTAGAAATATAGTCACCACTACATTTCATCTGTAACCACATCATCTTATGGTAGTGTGCTCTATAATTGCGGTGCACTTTCACTTTCCGGATTCAAAGCCTATAGCACTCACCAAAAGTGTAGCTATAGAAGCGACGTTCACCATGAACCCGAACCTGCTAAAGTAGAATTTCTCAGATTGAATTTCCGTTCCTACCTTATCTATAATTCCTCCAACATCGACCCATAACTTTGCTGTTGCTAATAATATTAAAATTAGAATTATTTCCAACATAGTTCAAATCTGAATCTTCGGAATACATATAGCTCTCACCACTTATGCACATAAGCATCTCCTTGCTTGCGTCTCATAGGTATCAGTATTTATATCATGCAACTGCACTTATGTAACATACACAGCTCCACCTGTATTAAAATTCTCTATTTATTATATAAGTGTTATTAGTAGAATTAAGCACAGAACCCTCTGCTGACTTGAATAAAGCACACCCTGAGTTTTCGAAAGACTGGTATTTAGCATTCCACAATGATTTAAATCAAAGGTGAAAGTATTTGTAATATTTCAAAGTGGTATTTGTATACATACGCCGTCAGCTCCTACCAATGGCACCTATACTGTTCCGGTACCTGAGCTATTACATTTTGCAAAATAGAACTATTTTATATTTATCCTTACATTATCGTGCTGTGTCATCAACTCCACCTTTGACCAAGCTCTTGCCTTCAACAAGATCATCTACCGACTTATTATTTCTGAAAGGTTGAAGGAGTAGTCATATTAAGTTCGGCATTTTCCGAGAAATTAAGTGCACCGCCATTACTATTAATTCTGGAAGCAACTCCATCTACAGTGCTGACTTTACAATTTTCCACGATAACATTTTCCAAAAGCTAATTTTGCACTTTCTCCAAACACTCTGAATGCTCTGCTACCACACCGGTAGCTTTTACCTGTTGTCGACTCTTTCTTGTCTATTACCATCTATGCTCAGATTCGCAAATTAACCTTTCCCTCTTACATTTAAACATAAATTCAAGATTAGGAGTTTGCAGAAATAATTTTTATATTTGCATCTGATGAACTTGCTTTTATAATTCCATTATACGAACTGGATCATCAGTAATCTCATTTGTGTAAACACTATATCATTTATTATAGCTATCGTCTCATTGTTGACTATAGCAGTAATCCAGTTCGGACTCAGTACTTTACAGCTGTAAGCTTTCTGCTCTGACTCTTAATATCATTACCACAGTTAAAAGATAACATAATACTACAAATCAAAATATTACGTATGTGTTTACCCGCATGTCTCCTTTTCACCTTCTAGCTCTAATTCCTTTTATGATTCCAGTTAGGATTCCAGATTTCATCACCTCATCCAATAAATACTCCTAATATCTTTCTCTATTCGGTCCTTTTTCTCATACCGAGAGTTTAGTAGATCTCTCTCCCTGTAATAGTCAAACATACTCAAGTTTGCACGCTTTTCATTATTGGGATACTATCTCATCTAGTGGTTTCTGCTATATCTTCTTTATATATATAATTCTAATAAACTATCAAAATTATCACTTTCTATGTTATTTAGCCAGTTTTTAATACCATATCACTATCCGCTATATCTTCTCTTAAGCCATGAAAGTGAAAACTTTTACGCTATATGAAAGTATCATTATCAGAGTTTTAATTTTCTTTTAGAATAGATAATGCTATATCCTTGTTGGCACAAGAGCCGCTCAATCTTATATATATCTTACTAAGCTTTATTAATCGGCTTTTAGGACTCGTTAATATTATCTTGCTTTTCAAGTTTTCAAAACTTCATTTGCTATATCTTATATAAACCATATTCAAATATGAGATTTACTCTACATTAGGATGATAATAAGCTCTTGTTAAATTCAACTGGGACTCCTCTCCCTTACCTAACCTTAATAGATTGGGAGCAACTTTCTACTATCCTAGCGCGTACTCTCTCTGTTCAAAACCAGAACTGGCACCTAAATCTTATTGCTCTGAGCATTCTGCGTACATCCCACCAAATCTTTCTCTTTAGCTTACACCCACGCAACGAATAATGCAAATCTTTCCGCAGCAAATATCAGGTCTACTGAAACCTGCTTTTGAATACGCCACAAAGCATTTATGAGGAAAATCTCTCCTCTTCCGTCTTCTTCTAAAAGAGGAGAAAATTCACCACTATCCAGGATGACGACCATCTGGATAACTCCGTCTAACCTACATAAGTAGTTACTTCATAAGTATTTCTACCTACTGTACCGATTCCACCCTCTCACTACCTGTATCTATAGTATTTCTTGATTTCTAACTTCCGGCTTTTGCTGCCTGTAGTGCTCATCCCAGTCCTCCGGCTCTCGTAGTAATGCAAGGCATCTCTATCAAACCACCTACTATAAATGCACTCAAACTCCGTCTATTTCTTCTATTATAAATTTGGCACGTCTTTTGGCACATTCATAGCATTTGCTTTCCTCTTATTTTTAGTACTGCTCTTCTAATAAACCATTTTAGTTGCCGGTTTGAACAACATACACATGCCTAATACTTTTCCCGTGTCCGTTTAATGGCATGCATGCCTAGGCAGTAGCACTGTGAGTTCTTTTTATTCTCTTGTCCTCACACTCTCTCTCTCCACACCAAAAGTGCCTTAACAAAACCCGGCTTACTTTTCTGCCTATTTCAGTGCCAAATTCTTCCATGAGTGGTGGCTTCATGATATGTATAGCGCGCTCTATGTTCTAAAGGCACTTGCTAGAACATATTAACATTATTTGTAGCTCTTCTAATAAACTCACAACCTTCTTTTCTATATTTTTCAAAGAGAACTCACATCTATTTCACCTGTCTCTTCTAACTAATATACACTGGTTATTCTCTATATCTTTTGGACCTATTTTCCAGTCTTAGAGGAACACCTCTCATTTCACATTCAGACTCAATCCTGGTGTTTCATCAACAATCATCATCGTTTACTCTGCCTTCTTTTGCCTTTAGCAAGCAAACTTTCTTTCGACCCATCGCCTCGTCTAAACTCCTTCTTTCAGTGCATAGCTATAGGAATTATCATAGAGATTGTGTTGCCGGAGCTCAATCTTGGCGGAGTTTGAGTCCGCTAACGTCTCCATGAACCATAATTATCGCACTATAATTTGGTCTGACATAACACCCACTAAAGAAGTTTGATGTGTTATTATTGTACTTATTTTCTACTCTGAATATTGTACATATCAGCTCATGCAAACCATCTCCAAATTGTGAAGCTGGTATTTTCCTGATTAGCGAAAGCAGTCTTTTCATCATGCATAAAGAGCTTCTAGTATATGGTCCTTTTCAGCACCGGCGTACTTTTCATCTGCTGTATACCACGCACAACAGCATGGCAAGGAAACCTCCAAAAGTCTGCGCTGCCAAATTGACGTTTGCTTGCTACGTTCTTTCTTGCCAGTAACTTCTGAGGAGGCTGTAGCGTGGGCTGTAATGTGACCTTTCTTGCGCCATATTCTCTTGAACGTAAGAAAGGTCTTGTTGTCTTTTCCAACGTGTGCAATGTCAGAATGCACCATTGTTCGATCTACAATCAGGCAAATCTCTCTATGTGATTTAATATTTTTAGAATAATCACAAAATCACATGTATCTGATGTGGGTCTAACACGAGTCTTGTAACCGGTTCGCGCCATGAGTTACCCAACAGCTCTCGTGCAAACCCTCTGTAGGCTCTTTTCTCCATTTGAAAGTAAGCTTGTCAGGAATAAACATAGGCATATAACGAATTTTCTACACCTGTTTTCTTAAATCTTGCATCTAATTCTTTAGGTATGGCTTTTCCCAAATAGCATCTATCCTGCAGGTACAGCCATGCAACCTTTTACACTGAAAATTATAGTCTATAAGTTCCGCTTTTTACAACATCTACTGTATACCATAGTAGCAAAATCATCTTCCATAGCAGTTATCTCCTTGCTGGCAAATCTTATCTTGTCCCATAATATCTCCTTAATCTAATTCCATGGTACACTAGGATTTGTTTCCGTATTATAACAAGGCTTTGAGTTCCCCCATCTAAATCTCATAATGAGTATCGTTTCTATAGACCCTCAATGCAGTAATCTACACTAACATCATAATAGAGTTTTCTCCCTCTCCTGCGAGATCTCATCTATATACCAAAGTAATATGCTCCTTTTATTTACATAGCATATTCTCCCAGACTATCACTATCTAAATAATTTGTGTATGCTGGAACATAAGCTCTTTAGCCAAATGTTTTTAAAGAGCTTATCACCTTTATTTTTACATTTATACCATATTTAAGTTTGGCACCTCCAACAGCTAAAGAATCCGGGATTTTCAGCTTTAGTTTCTATTTCTAATTTCTTTTTCTGTATCTGCTTTTATCTGATAAGCTTACAAACAGTTACTATCAGAGCTATTTGCTATTAGATGTATTTTCATAACATCATCATTCTTTTCTTCAGTAGTCTTATAAATTTGTTGCTCATATACATTTGAATATGCTTTTATCTTCTTCTCTCTAAGCTCTACCATACACTCGTCTCTGTGGCTTTACCCGCATCTGAGTTTTTAATATCGTATAAAAGCTTTGTCGACTTGCTAGAATCAATTTGTGCTACATAGCTTACATTTATCTCTTCGTTAGGCTCTGTTGGAATCGGAATCAAATTAATTTTTAGCTTACTTTCTTCTACAGAAATACGAAGATATAGCTTGTTCTCCTAATTTAAGTTCACTTATAGACTTAATGTTTTATCTAAGATATCAGATAAGACAATGAACCTGCTGCCAAACTGTCCCATAATTCTTGATTTTTATATTATATCTTATACTATTTTCCATCTTTTTGTATCTGAAGTGCTTTATCTGAACTTTTTCTACAAGTAAATATGCTCCTGTCTTTATATCTACGTTATCTATTTACTCCTATAGTCCTATAGGCACTCCTTCCGATCATACTACTTTCCTCTTGCCCTTCAGGTACTACATAAGACAAAGTCTGATTTTGCCAATCGTGAGTCAGCATTTTTCTTTTCAAATATTAAGTACTTTCATTTTAGTTTCATCTTTTTCTGCCATATATACTTTTAATTTTCACGGCATTACGAGAAGATCTATAGTCAAAATTTATATATAATTTCTGCTTAGCTGTGTTTTCGAAAATTTTGATACACATATATAGGCTCTTCCGATATGAGTTCTAAACTTTGATTATCACTTCTATAATCCAGTTTTTTAAGCTCCAGATAATTTTCTTAAACAAGAACCCCACCATCACTACAATTCCCTATATCAGAAGGACTCGCTTCTGTCATGGGCACTTCCCTTATATCTCTCGTGCAGCTTCATTACAGGCTATCTTCCATCCCTCTATATAAGCTTCCTCTCTGTATGTATATTCATAGGTCTAATATAGGCCCAAACTGTATTTATTTTGGGTTCTTCAAAAGTTCCATTTATCAGATTTATATGTTTTGGGATATTTTCTCTCGTATTTGCCCTTTTAAATTCTTCTGAGGCATTAGTCAAACTAAATTGCGATTTAAGAACATATAATAGACAAAGTCGTACTGAGCTATACTAAGACTTAGTACCCCACTTTTTCTATCAAATTTCTTCATAAGTATAGCCTTTAATCTTCTTTTCTTTTATGTCCTTCTTTTTGTCTTATAGTCATATCACTCTGTGCTGCATCTATTTTTCCCTTAGCGTAAAAATATATAATAAAGAGCTACTATTATACATATACACAAAACTAAAAAGTCTATCCATATCCTAAGTGGCATATTATCCTCATTCTATCTCTTGCTTACGTTTTTCCTATTTATCCATATAAGTGCCATGTATCATGGGAACAAGTATAATAACAAACCAGAAAACAAAGATTAAGCCGACCGTAGCCAGTCAACATCTATAACTGTCAATAAAACCGAATTATAAACTTTTTCCGTTTTTCTATATTGTTATTTACAGATTCTATATCTTGTTTAATATTTTCAGTATTATCTTTTCTTCTAATACTGTTTTTCATCTTTAGATACATAACTATCTTCAACCACTACTTTTTCTGCCTTTGTAGAACCCGTCTCAAGCCCTATACCTAATCCGGTTTCTTCTTGTCCCTTATCAATTGCCTGCAAAGGCGGTATCTTCATATATTCATAATGAGGATGATCAGGATATTTTGTACATACCCTATACATCAATCCTTCCTCACTAACTGTAGCTTCTTTTTCTACCTTCCACTCACTCCAGATATGTCCCGTAGCTTCTATAATTTCATAATGAACTTCACCGGTATCCTCATCAACATATTTTCTAAGTCCTGTTTCTTTTTCGCTCGGTCTTTTTCTATACTAATTTTTATATCTATTTTTCTTTGGCAAAACTAGGTTTATTTGGCCAAAAACTTATTGCTGACAAAGCATATAAAAACACCAATAGACAAGATTTTTCTTTATATCGGCATAATATGTCCTACCTAACGGAATGGCAGTCCCATCTTTAAGAACAACTTCTTTAAAACTATGATTTGCTATGGCTAAAGTAGATACCAAAAATGATTTTATGTACTCTAATAAAATTCTTTGCATATAACAAGTTCTCAAGCTTAGTCATAGTAGAAATAAACTCAAAACTCTTATCCGCCCCATAATATACTGTTACTATCTTACCTTTTAATTTTCAAAATACTTTTATACTGAAATAGCAATATTTCTATATTCACCCTATACCGATTAAATAATATATATTCTTCAGATTTTTCTTTACAAAGCTTTTAAAACATCAGATATTATATTTTGCGTTTTTCTAGAGATGTTTCATCTTTTTACTATATAATTGAATGCTCTAACATCAAAAGCATTTAATATATGCTCTTTAGAAACTGTTAAAAATACTATTTCTCCATTAAATCCTCTTTCCCTAAGCTAACAGCCAGTTCCATACCGCTTAACTTCGGCATATTGATATCCAGTAGAAATACATCTATTTTTCAATTTCATCTTCTAATTCAAATAATAAATTCTCAGCACTCTCGTATACACTAAAATCTATAAATATATTATTTTGCTCGGCTATAGCTTTAGTAAGACTGGAAAAATATTCTCTCCTTTGCATTATCATCACATAAAAACCACTCTCACTCGTATTACCTCTAGTTTTTGCTTCTTGCTTTCTCTATGCTTCTTTAAAATATTGTTTATTCTTTCTGTAGAGTCATAAACTCACTTATAGAAACATCGTGATTTAGATTATCTATAATAAGAGCTATATACTTACTCATATCCACACTTATATAATAAGGTCTTTGTAATAGTTCAGAGATTGATAGATAACATTAGTTGTTAAAAATACCGTCAATTATTCCTTTTTCGTAATATTCATCAAAGGTTGCAAGCCCATTTGTAAACAAGCCGAAAGTAGCACAAACAAACACTCTTCTCGCTTTTCTCTTTTTCAATTCCTTTTGCAACATCTTGAACACTCTCACCGGAAGAAATCATATCGTCTATAATAATAAGGTCTTTTCCCTCTACATTGCTTCCAAGAAATTCATGTGCCAATATAAGATTTCTTCCATTTACTACTTTAGTATAATCTCTTCTCTTATAAAACATTCCTACATCAAGACCGAGCATATTAGCAAAATATATAGCTCTACCCATAGCACCTTCATCAGGGGCTTATTATCATCATATTATTTGCATCTACTTCTAAATCAGGATAATTTTTGAGTAATGCTTTTGTAAATTGATATATAGGTTGTATAGTTTCAAATCCTTTTAGAGGAATGGCGTTTTGTACTCTCGGATCGTGAGCATCGAATGTCAAAATATTATCAACCCCCATAGAAACCAGTTCTTGAAGAGCCAAGGCACAATCCATAGATTCTCTTTGGTTCTCTTATGTTGTCTACTTTCATATAAGAAAGGCATAATAACATTAATTCTTCTTGCTTTTCCTGCTGCAGCCGCAATAATTCTTTTTAAATCTTGATAATGATCATCCGGTGACATATGATTTGTCATACCATGTAAAGAATATGTCATACTGTAATTACATACATCCACCATAAGATATAAATCCATACCTCTGATAGATTCATCAAAAGAACCTTTTGCTTCTCCGGAACCAAATCTATTTATTTTTGATTTTACTATATAGAATCCTTTTTCATATCCGGCAAAAACTATATTATTTGTTTGTTCATCCGCATTTTTGATTTCTCCAGGGTTGAAAGATACCAATCCACCTTTTTACTAAGTGCCTCACAACTTGCTAAAGGTACTAATCCTAGCGGTCCTACAGTATAGTTTCAATCTTTCTAATTGCTTTTGACATTTTTCCTCCAAAAATCCTGTTTTTATCCTTATATCATCGCCATAAAAGTGCAATAATTTTATATAAACTACGTATTCTTGAACTAACTCTCACTATACATATCTCTTATCGCATTAATGGATAAGTTAGTTGAAATAATCGTAGATTTATTACTATTCAATCTATTATTTAAAAATTCTAAATAATTGAGAACTTGTCCAAAGTATTATGGTTTCTGTTCCCAAGTCATCTATTATAAGTAAATCACAAGTATCTATATAATCAGTAACTAATTGACTTTCATCATCTAAAGCATCTTTATTTAACTTTGTCTTTTTCTAAATAATCAAAAAGCTGCATACTTGTTAAATATATAACTGAATGATAGCTATCCAGTAAAGTCTTTAGCTATACAATTACTTAGAAAGCTTTTTCCCACTCGGTATTACCTGTAAATAAAAATATTTCCTTTTTCTTTATCAAAAATTATCAACAAACTTCTTACATATATCGTAGATTTTTCTCCATATAAGCTTTGGCTGTTAACCCGATATTGCTGATAATCTTTTCATCATCAAAATATTCAAACTTGGGAATTTTCAAAATTTTCTGTATCCAAAATACTTTTAATATTGGATCCGAATATAAAATATCAATCAACTTTTTATTAAAAAGCAATGACACCTGCCTGTGGCTGTCCTTGCCTATATCTTTGCAATCTTCACATTCATATTGCATTTCCATATAGTCATCAGGAAAACCATATTCTTTTTAGTAAAGTTTGCTTTTTATTTTTATATCTTCTATATCTACAGAAAGACCTGATAAAAATACTTTTTATCACCATTTTTCTATACTCTTTTGTATTTACTAAAAAGCCAGTCTTGATGGACTCTCGTTGAGTTCTCTCATCTGTGGAATAGTTTTATAAACTGTTTCTATTCTCTTCTCATAATTAGCTCTTTGTCTACTTCTTATCTTTTCATAGTCTCTCATAATAGAATTATGCTGAGAAATTACTAAATGCCATAGCTCTCCTTTCTGTAACACTTTATATTACCATTTTTACAAGATTTTTCTATATTTTTATACTAAAAACTCATTTTAAAATTTCATTATATAGTTCCTGCTCGTTTATATTATCATTTCTTTGTTCAAAATTATTAAATTTATTCTTGGTTTTAGGAAGAACTTTAGTTTTTCTATCCACTTCGAGACTTGTGCCTATCATCCATATTTTTATATCTGAAATAGTTCTAATTTTTCATCATACCACTTTGTAAGTATAGAATCTGTGTAATTAAAAGCTTGGTTTTGATAGACTCATCATAGTTCTACTACAAGCTTCGACTACCATATCTGTACTAAAGCATAATTATCAAACCACTTATTTATAAAATCAGCTCAAGCTTAACAGGGGTTCTATCCTTTATTCCAAACGCATTCATAACAGCCCATACTCTGGAATTATAAGAATTAGACACCTCTTTTGCGCCTTTACTGTATCTATACCTGACCTATGCCAATCTATAGCTATCTTCTCCATATATCTAAGACTTTTTATCCTTAGATGCACACATCTCTATCAAATATTCTATAAGCTCTACAGACATATTTAGATTATCATAGATAAAAGCCAAACTTTTGAACATCAGTTTGATTGAAAGTTCTTTTTAGATATGTCTGAGCTACAAAAGTAACATCTTAAAAATCATCATCTTCATTTTAATTCTTTCATATCTACAGAATTTTTAGCCTTTACCAAATCAAACTCTTCGTTATCCTTAGTTTTCTATAACAAGCTTTTCTTCTCTTATCAAATCAGGTTCTTTGATTAGATTTTGCATAATTAATAGGTTTATCTATTTTTTCGTATGTATTTTTCTATACTTATATCTTCTTCATTGTACTTCCAATAAACCCTTGCTTTTCCCAAAATTTTTAAAAGATCTAAATACATCAGTCTCCAGCATATTAAGTGCATCTGCTACATATCTACTCCCATACCCTCTGTATAATTTCTTAAAAATATACAAATATACCTTTATATACTCTCATTAATACCCAACATAAAATCATCAACCAGACTTGCGGGTATTACAAACATATCTCTAGGATCTATCTTCTCAAATTGTATTAACATCACTTTCTCCCCAATATTAAATCCGGTTTTATCAGACTATAACATAAGTGAAAGTTAAAATTAAATAGCTACAAAAACAAAAAGAAATCCACAGGTTTATCAACATTTGCGATGTTTTTAACTTGTGATTTTGTTGACTATTTGCCCTAATAGGTTTTCTCCAACTTTTTACTATATCTCCTGCCCCATAGTTATACACATATCTTGTGGACAAAGTTTTTCTAATAAAAATGTTTCTATATCATTAAAATTATCTATATAGTGAGACTTCCTTACCTTCTTTTTCTATAAGTCTTACTATATCAAAGAGAACTAATACCTAAATTATCAGTCTCTCTGGCGGATATATCTTAGCTAGAACAATAATATCAGCTAAAGAAAAGAGCTTTTGCAAATTCCGAAGAAGCTTTTTGTTCTAGATGATAAGTATGAGCTGGAACACAACAACCACTCTCTTATTCGGGTATTTTTCTTGCCGCTTTAAGGCTGGCTTCTATTTCTTGAGGATGATGTGCATAATCATCTATTATCTATATCACCCTATAAGCCTACCCTTATGCTCAAAAACGTCTTTTTCGCACCAACAAAAGCTACCCAAGCCTTTTCTTATACTCTCTGCATCTATACCTAAATCAAGAGCTACTCCTATAGCGGCTAAAGCATTGTATACATTGTGTTCACCGGTTGTAAGTAAGCTTATTCTTCCCATATCCTTAGAAAAAGCTGTATATGAAAAACTTACAAAACCTCGCTCATCAAATACTATATCCTTAGCTATTATATCTGCATTATTCTCACCTACTCGTATAAAGCTTACCTTTAAAAATCTTCTACAAGTTTATCATAATCTTTAATGGAAGAATTAATAACAAGTGTCCCATTTTTATCTAATTTATCAATAAATTTTTAAATGAGGCTCTAATATCATCTATATCTTTAAAGAAATCCAAATGATCTGCCTCTACATTTTAAAAATCACTTCTATATTCGGACTCATATCCAGAAATGAATTAGTATACTCACAAGCCTCTGTTAAGAAGATTTCATTTCCACCTATAAGTATATTCCACCTATAATATCCAAAACTCCACCTATTGATATAGTAGGATCTAATTCTGCCTCAAGCAAAATATGAGCTAACATAGCTGTTGTAGTAGTTTTTCCATGTGTACCGCTGATAGCTATAGCTCTTTTAAAATCTTCCATTATCTTGCCTAATAAAACCGCTCTATTTATAAGCGGTATCCCTAATCTTTTGCCTTAGCGTACTCTTTGTGATTTTCATGTATAGCGGCTGTATATACAATGTAGTCTATATCTTTAGTTATATTGCCGGCAACTTGATTATAGTTGATTACAACTCCATATCTTCAAGATCGGCTGTCAAATTGCTTCTGTTCATATCCGAGCCTGATATGGTAAAATCCCTTTTTTAATAAAATCTTGGCAAGCCCACTCATACTTACTCCGCCAATGCCTATAAAATATACATGTGCCGCCTTTTTTAAATCTATATTTTCCATATCAGCCTCCAATTTGTTCTATTATTCTCCAAATATGTAAAGTTTATATTTATCTAATACTAACCTAAGTATATTACCAAGTATTCCTACTGCTATTATTTCACCTATACCCACTGTAAGCATCATAAAAGGTATTATATCAGTAGAACCATAGGCATATCTAAGCACGAAAGGTATGATTATAGCATTTGCTATCTATAGGGTGGAAGAGAGCTTAGGTATCCTTTTTACAGTAAAATAAGTTCCATAAGCACCTATCAGTGAGCTATACTTCCAAAAATAATATCGAGTATAGCAGCTCCACCAAGCCAATTGGCAAGCAAGCAACCCACAAAATACTCGGTATAGCAGCGGTGTAAATACAGGCAAAAATAACAAGTAATTCACTTATTCTAAATTGTATGGCAGAAAAAAACTTATAGGTCTAAATGCCAAAGTAAGTACCACATATAAGGCGGCAATAACTCCACCATATACTAATAAATTTTCGTTTCATCTTTTATTACTCCTTAGTTTTTATTTTTAAGTGTGGATGGTTTTCGAACACTATCTAAAGAATAAAGCCTACCCTAGAGTATGCTTATCTAAAAATATCATATTAAGTTTTTAAAATACTAGTCTTATACTTATTTTTCTAACACTATAACCAAATGTACCCTAATAATTTACCCAGACCATAATATTCTCCATGAGAATAAACTATAGGATTTTGCAGCCTTTAAATCAAACTTACCTTTTTTCATCTATATATTTTTATCTACATTTACCGCCAAGTACCTTAGCTAAAAACATATCATGGTACCTAGAGGTATAATATCGCTAACTTTTACATTCCAAAGCTATAGGACATTCTTGTATATATGGTGCGGCCACTTCTTTCGATTTACCCTTAGTAAGCCCAAGTTCTTTAAATTTATCTATTTTTGAACCTGATTTTACTCCTGCAAGTATCAGTTTGACTTACCAAATTCTCTGTACATATATTTATAACAAATTCACCGGTTTCTTTTAATATATTATATGAATATCTACTAGGTCGTACAGAAATATAAACCATAGCAGGATCTGAACATATAGTACCTGTCCATGCAATAGTTATAATATTTGCTTTGCCGCTCTTATCGGCAAGGCTTACCATAACTTCCGGGAACAGGGTATAGCATATTTCCGCCTCTCCAAAATTCTCTTTTCCATTACAATGCCTCGTATTTTTGCATGATTTCTTCTACTATAGCGTTTATACTCTTTTTCATTTCATTAACAGTTATATGAGCATACTTCTCGTAAATAGGTACTCTTTCATTATATAGACTTCTTAGAGTTTGTCCTTTCTTTAAGCTGACTCCTCTTTCTGTCAAATCTCCAAGTCTTGATTTTATAGCATTATATGAAAGTTCAAGATAAATTATATTACTTATTTTTCCTAAATGTTTTCATAGCCTTCTCTCCATATATAACACTTCCACGGGAGAAATTATACTATTTTGAACATTTATACTTGCATTAACCTCATCTTCTATCTTCCTAAAAGCCATCATCTCCATACTTCTCAATGATTTCTTTTTAGCTTCATACCATATTTTTCTTGTATTACTATATCAACATCTACAAAAATTCATTCCTAACCTCTTGGCTAGAACAACCCCTACCGAGCTTTTTCCCGAGGCAGGCATACCTATTAATGTTATATTACTCTTTTTACCATCTCTTTACCTATTGTTGAGCTGCCAAAAGCTAAGGCAGGCATTAATTGTTTTTCTCAAAACCACATTATTCAAATGAACAGTTCCATTATTATTATCTACATCCGGTTTTGTTTCCATATTAAAAGCTTTATTAGCAAAAGCTACTGCACCCGAACCTATACAAACAAGTCTTGTATTTTTGTTCCAAAAATATTTGTAAGCATAAAGAAAATCATATCTTCTTCCGATACTTCATAAACCTCTTCTATATAAGGCATAAGTCTTTTTTCCAACTCATCCAGCTCCTTTTCATTTAAAGAACTGATTTGACCTACTGCCACCTTTGTTTTTCCTAAGGTAAATTTCTTATAATCTTGATGCAAAATCTCATCATCAGTCTTTCCTGCAAGATTACTTGCGGCTGCAAACATATCATTTGCATATTTTCAATATCTATACCTGCAATATCAGCCAATTTTAAAGCTACTTCTTTATCCATAGGGTACAAGTAGGAGATCTAAAAAGTAGAGTATCACTAATAATAGCTGAACAAAGTAAACCTGCTATGTGCTTAGGTATCTTTACACATTTCTCTCCATACATCTGATATATTATAGTTGCCGTACAACCAAGTGGTTGAGCTCTAAAATACACAGGTCCTAATGTTTCAACTGTACCAAGTCTATGGTGATCTATAATCTCAAGTATATTTGCATGCTCCATACCAAAAAAACAGCTTGACTTTTTCATTATGATCTACCAAAATAAGTTGTTTTCCTGTAGCTCCAAGTAAATTTCTACGAAATCATACCCTTATACTTGCCATTCTTATCTATAACAGGAAATATCTATGTCTTACTGTTGCCATTACCTCTTTTTATATCATCAAGATAGTCTGTATCTTGGAAGGTAATTATATTTTCTTTTGTCATAAAAATAACTTATAGGCATAGATTGAGTTATAAGTCTTGCAACCATAAAAGGTATCATAAGCTGTCGTAATTATAGTTACTCCTCTTTCACCTGCTAACTTTTGTATGGTTTTTGAAACTCCGGCACCTTCACAAACTATAATACAACTCACACCCATTTCTATAGCACAAAGTTGAGATTCATACCTATTTCCTAAGATAACCAAATCCTTATCTTCTATATAATATTCCATCATATCAGGATTTGCAGCCGCTATCAAAAACCTTACCTTGTTTAAAATAGGCATCTTCATCACCGACTATGAGTAAACCCTCCAAAAGTTTCTATGATATTTGAATATCTGGTATTTGCCATAGATAAAATATGACTATCATGTATATTCATATATGATTTAGCTATATCTCCTATAGTAATAAGACCTTCCAACTTCCCATTCCTGTCTACTGCAGGTAGGCTGACATCATTTGCATCACTCATAAGTGTCAAAGCTTTTTCAAAGTAATATTTTTATTTTACACCTTCAGCTTGCCATATTTCTATGTCTTTTATCTGAGTTTTAGCATTTTCTATTAACTTGGGTGCTTCTACTCCAAAAATAATTTAATACATATTTAGTTTCTTCATTTGGCTCACCCGGCTCTTCTTGCTTCGTAACCACTGCCCTCTATATAATTTTTTTAGATATGCATAACTAATTGCCGAACATATAGAATCTGTATCCAGTTTCTATGCCCTACTATAAATGTCTTTGGCCTATTCATACTTCACTTCCTTTCATAATTTTTTTATGTTTTTGTTCCATTAACATATACAAGAAATTTTAAGATTATTAGATAGTAGATTATCAATTTCCTTGTTAGAGTGCACAATTTTTACCCCCTATTTTTGTACTAAAAGATAGAAAATGACCCTTGTATACTTTTTATTAACTATTTATTAACATTTTATTCATATTTAGGAGATATATTAAACTTACAAAATCAATATTGCATTTGATTACTATCAATTGCACATGAATTTTTCATAATTACCCAAGCTTTTGTTTTTATCAGGCTTGGGTCTCCTCATTTTAGGATATTTTTGGTAGAGTAGTCTTAAAACCACTCTACCTATCATAAAAAGAACTGATAATTTAATTACTTATCTCCATATAAATTTTGTGGATATTTTTCCTTCATCTATTAAGTTTCTTATAGAAGAAACAACACTTTCTTTATCTTCCTTATAAGTAACCCCAAACCACTTATCTTCTGTTCTAAGAACTTTAACCTTAGCTCTACCCTCTTTTATACAGGCATCTATTATAGTCGGTAAGAGATATTCCTTTTTAAATCTCCTTCTTTTATATTTTCAAAAATTTTGGAAAAACCTTTTTCCAGCTCTTCTAAAAATTCTTCAGGTAGAGCCCCACATATTCATAGATACAAATTGTTTCAGGATCAAGTTTTGCTTCCTTACCATCTCCATCTACTCCAAGTAATTCTGTACCTTTAAACTTTTATTTCGTAAGTTTCTTTTACATCTTCCAAAATATTGTCGCTACTTACCTTACAAACTCACGACTAACTCCACCATTTTTCACTGAGTGTATTCTTTAGAATAAAACCGCCCATACAAAGATCAAATGTATCTGACTTTCCATAATTTTTATCTACCAGATATTCGTGCATAATCTTAAATACTTCAGAACCGTAAAAGTCATCTGCATTAATAACTGCAAAAGCACCTTTTTAACTTCCCTTTTATGCTAAGAACCGCCTGTCCTGTTCCCCATGGTTTTGTTCTTCCTTCAGGTCTTGAAAAAGCCCTACCGGTAAATCATCTAATTCTTGAAAAGCATATTCTACATCAATAATTTTTCTATTCTAGTACCTATAATTTCTCTAAAATCTTTTCTCCAGTCTTTCTAATAATAAAAATAACTTTTAGTAAATCCTGCCTTTAATGCATCATATATAGAATAGTCCATAATTATTTCACCATTGGACCTGAGGTTCTAACTGTTTGATGCCTCCAAACCTTGAACCTCCTGCCATATATCACTAAGGTAGTATCCATATTTTCTCTATCTTGATTTTTCATCACTGAATTTATATGGACAATTATACTACATATAATATACCAACTTTTATTTAAGCGTTGCTAGTACTTAAATGTTATGTTATTCTAAAAACGCTAAGTGGTGAGCGTTCGGGCTCGTTTACGAATTTATACCTAAATATATAAAATAAAAGGGTATTTTTAGTGAAACAATTGAGAAGTTTTTCAAACTCGAAAGAACATGGAACTGATGTTAAAAACAGAGAGTATTGCCGGTATAACAATCTTTATGACTGTAGCTATATCTTAGCAGTTAATCCATCCGTACTCGGTGCAACAGGTATGGATAAAGGTGCAGTATTGCTAATCAACTGCTATAGCTTCATTTATAGAGACTTTACTGATGGCATTATTTGCTAATTATCCTTTCATTGGCACAGTATGGGACTTAGCATATTTCGCCTGAGTAGTTTTAGGTATGGGATATATTTGTGAAAACTGCATTAGCTGCTGTATTTGTTGAAGGTCTCATCTTCATTCTTTTATCTGTAACTAATGTACGTGAACAAATCTTCAACGCAATTCCTAGAAATCTCAAATCTGCCGTTTCAGTCGGAATAGGACTATAGCTTTTTATAGGACTTCAAAATTCAAGATTGTTATAGGGTGGCGCAACTTTAGTTTCACTCTTTAGACGGATATAATACTTTCACATGGTGTAAGTGCCACATTTAATGATGTAGGTATCACTAGTTTTACTAACAGCTTGTAGGCGTTCTTATAACAGGTGTTTTTGGTTGCAAAGCAAGTAAAAGGTAATATACTCTTAGGTATACTTGCTACTTGGATACTTGGTATAATATGCCAACTTGCAGGACTTTTATGTTCCAAATCCTGACCTTGGATTTTATAATTTATTACCTAATTTTTCCAAATGGTATAATTCCTCCAAGTATAACTCCTGTATTTGGAAAATTAGATTTCAATAATATATTTGCTTTTAAATTTGCTGTTGTAATTTTTGCTTTCTTATTTGTTGATATTTTGATACTATAGGAACTCTAATAGGTGTTTTTCTACAAAAGCGGGAATGTTAGATAAAGATGGTAAACTTCCAAAAATCAAGGTGCTCTCTTAGCTGATGCCGTTGCTACTACAGCAGGTGCCGTACTCGGTACTTCTACTGCTAACTACTTTCGTAGAGTCTGCTTCAGGTGTTGCTGAAGGTGCTAGAACAGGACTTGCATCACTTAACTACTGCAGTCCCTATTCTTATTATCACTTTTCTTATCACCTTTTTATTCTTAGCTGTACCTGCATTTGCTACTAGCACTTATAGTAGTAGGATTTTATATGTTCTCAAATGTTATTGAAATTGACTAAGGATATTACAGAAGCCCTACCTTTGCTACATCTGTGTTTTTGCAATGCCATTCTTCTATAGTATATCTGAGGTATTTCACTCGAGGTTATTACTTACACTCTTATGAACTTAATAAGCGGTAAGGCTAAGAAGATAACTGCATTAATGTATATGTAACCATATTATTCTTATTAAAATATTTATTCTTATAATATAGTTAATTATAAAGGGCTGTACTCAATTGAGTTTTTACAGCCCCTCATCTATAGTTTCTATTAAGTTTCGAATTTCTACTTTTTCCAATTATCTTCGCTTAGTTTTTGAAAGTGCATTTATGAAGCTATCCTTAAATTTTAGTAGTATATTATGACAAAGATTTTTAAAAATAGTAGTATTATGAATGTGCAGGTAACGATACGCTGTATATCTATGGTAGCGAATTAGCGTTTAAGCGACTTGTAAAAGTCGTCCTATAGAACCACCTATTGGGTGGTGCAAAAAGGGGACTTATATGGATATTTTGTTTGTGCAGATGAATCAGGAACATTTGATTATATCATAATGAGATATGTTGTTTTAGTGGTGTCATATATTTAAGTAAAAAGAAAATAGGATATAGCTACAAGAAAGTATTTAAAAGTAGAAAGATATAAGAAATTCTAAAAAGTATAGAAATGAGATTAAAAAGCATGATTTCAAATGGAACTAAGAATAAAATATTTTCAGTTCATTAAATAATACTCTAAAATTTTTCAGCTATAATTAATCAGAATAAATAAAAATATATATAAGCATAGTAAGCAAAGATACTTAGATTATGCTTTTAAGATTGCAGTAAAAGTTTCTTGAAAGCTTGATAAAAGATAATATTATAAAATCCTTTTAGAAGTAGAAAACATATATGTCTATATGGACGAGCATACTACAGCTACGGACGGAAGATATGAATTAAGGGAGGCTTAGAACAAGAGTTTAAAATAGGCACGTATAACTATACATATAGTAGATTTTACGAGCCAATATTTATCAATCTAAAAATATTAATTTAAGCTATTGTAATTCTGAAAAAGTTCCATTAGTGAGCAAGTGATATAGTAGCTAATAAAGTATATTATTGTGCAAAAATAATAAATTACTACAATAGAAGATAAGGTGTATATAAAATATTTACCATAAAAGGGATGTGACTCAATCGAGGTTTTTCACATCCCCTATGATAATCTATATATACTTGAACTTTTCTCGTTTCTTTTAGCAAACTATAAGCATTAAATAATTATGAGGGTTTATATGAATATAAAAGAACAAGCAAAAAGATGAAATTAGAATCCGCTAGAGTAGCAAATCTTAGTTCAGAGCTTAGAAATAAGTTTAGAAAATATCACATCTCACTGGATAGATATAAGATGATATTTTTAAAGCAAATAAACTGGACTTAGAAAGGCAGAAAACAATATAAAAGATAGTATCTACAAACGCCTAAAATTTGATGAAAGCAAACTAGAAGCTGTTATAAACGGTATTAAAGATTTAATCAAATTAGATGATCCGCTAGGTAAACTTCAAATCCACAGAGAATTAGACACAGACCTTGTACTTCGCCGTGAAACTTGTCCTATAGGACTAATAGGTGTAGTATTTGAAGCTGAGACCTGATGCACTCATACAGATAGCCTGTCTTTGTATAAAAAGCGAAATCTTGCAATTTTTAAAAGCAGTAGCGAAACTGCAAAATAAGCAATAAGACTATCTTTGATATAGTAAAAATCCATAGAAAGAAAGTGGTATTAAAAAGAAAATTTACTATTTTTAGTAGAGGATAGAGAAGATATAAATACTCTTCTTTCTTGTCATGATAGTGTAGATTTACTCATACCTCGTGGTTCAAACGAATTTGTATCTTATATTATGTCAAATACTAAAATACCTGTTATGGGACATGCTGATGGTATTTGTCATATTTATGTTGATAAAGAAGTCGATATAGATATGGCTGTAGATATACTTGTAGATAGCAAAACTCAATATGTCTGCTTATAATACATTAGAAACACTCTTGGTTCACAAAATATAGCAGCAAAGTTTTTGCGAATTAAACACTTGCCTTTGATAAAGCGGCGTAATTATTAAAAGGGGATACTAGAACTCTTGATATTATAGATTGCGAGGCTTGACTACTGACAAAGATTTTGATACAGAATATCTGGGATTTTGATTATTAGTATTAAAATAGTTAATACTATAGATGAAGCTATAGAACATATAAAATAAACATGGATTTCACATCATTATCAGATTGTATAATTACAAGTATAAATGAAAATGCCGACTATTTCCAAAACTTATGTTGACAGTGCAGAGTTTACCATAATATTTCTACCGTTTTGCTGACGGTTTCAGATATGGCTTTGGTGCAGTAGGTATAGGTACATCTAAGTTACATGCAGAGGTCCTGTGACGAAGGACTCTGTACTTTATAAATACAAATTAAGTGGTAATGGTCATATTGTGGATACTTATGCTTGTGGAAGAAAGCAAATTTCACTTTAAAGATATATAATATATTGATTTTATAATAGAAATAAGGTTGTTGTAATAAGTAATAAATACTACAAAATATAATAAATTAGTTATAAATTGCACTATATGTGTTTTAATTTTTAATTAAACAGCCTTATTTTTCTTTTTTACATAGTCTATACAAATTATAATCTCTCTATTATTTGCAATTCCTTATTACTAAGTTCTTCTATAAAAATTTGATAAACCTTTTGTATCATTTTTGCTAGAAAAACTCAAAAATATTTTACTCCATCTTCTATCTCTATAACTATTGGAGCCTTATTATCTTTTAGCAGAAAATAATTAATGATAGTCTACCTGTTCTGCCATTACCATCCGTAAAAAGGATATATCTTTTCAAACTGTATGTGATCTGCATTTGCCTCATATATAGATGAATATATTGTTTTTAAATTATTATATAACAAATACATCATAGCGAGCTTAACTTCCTTAGGAGAAGGCGGAAGATGAGCTAGCTCCATTTATAAAACACATTAGTATTTCTATAATCTGCTATTTCATCTATATTCTTATTAATAAGCTTGCTATATCAACTATAAAATTCTTATCAAGCTCTTTATCTATATTATCAAATACTAACTTAGCATATTTAGGATTTGATAGCTTCATATAATTCTCTAGGTTTAGTATTTATTTTTAAAATGAATTGTCATTCCATATTATGGCATAGGTTTCAGCATAAGATAGAGTATTGCCTTCTATTTGTCATTTTGAATTATAGAGTACCTCTGGTTATAAAGTTCTCAATAAAGCCCTATTATTCTTTATAAATTCTATTATATTTTCATTGACCTCCCATACCCTTATATAACTTATAAATTTCTTTCATTATATCACTTTTCTTTTTAATACATAAAACCTTTTTATTATATCTAAATAAAAACTCGCTTAGATTTCTCTAAAGCGAGTTTTTACTTTTTATCATAAAAAATTAGTACTACTCTCTAACCACTAAATACATCTCCTTATAGTTATCCTTTTATAAAAAGCTTGTATTTTAATAACATCCCTATCAGTCAAAATACCTTTATCAGCAAGTTTTGTACTCCATCACTTCTCACAAAAACTTTTGCCGAGCTACTTTCGTTAATTTTCTATCACTGCTTGAACATGCATACATTCCTACGACACAAAGAAGTAAAAATATAAATAATATCCATTACCTTAAATTCGTAATATTTAGGCATTATCTTCCTCTATAGTTCTTATTCTTAATAAAATAATCTTTAACTATACCGACTTCAATATCATCCATTGTTGTTTCAGCATTTCCCTGAATAATCTAATACTACAGCTCTGCAGGGTCTATTTAAATTTAAAAACTCTATATCCTACTTTATCTTTGTAAACGCATATCCATTAACTATAATATCTGCTATATCGCAACCTCTTTTAATACTGATCTATCCTGTTTTTACTCCTTTTGATACTTTTATAGTGTCTTCTTTATCTATATAAAATCATCTAATATCGGCTCTAAATCTATATATTCTTCTATTAACTCTTTAGAATGTTTATATTTGGTCATAACAACAATATATCCTTTATCCCATTCTTTTTATATGTGAAAAATATTCTAATGAATATGGACCTTTAAACCTTATTTTATAATCCCTTACATTCAAAAATAATAATATTAGACCTGTTATACAATATGGCTTCTTCCATGGTCTTAACCTCCTTTGCTATACCCTTATATAACTTATAAATTTCTTTCATTATATCACTTTCTTTTATACATAAAACCTTTTATTATATCCAAATAAAAACTCGCCTAGATTTCTCTAAGCGAGTTTTACTTTATAGCCCTCTATCACCCTCTATCCAAGCACCATTTCCATCTACATAGTAGTTGTCAGGTGTTCTTTCATTTTCATACATAGATCCAAGTGGTCTTACAGATGAATTTCCTACATAATCCCACTTATTTGTACTTTCATTATATCTCCAAGTTGGTTCTACATTATTTTTCAGGACTTAAGAAGTACCAAATATTTTTACTATTCCAACCTGTATGCATATGTCCATCTATAGGAGATAAGTAATACCACTTACCATCTTTGTTATCCTTGTACCATCCACGAATTAGATGACCAAAGAATCCATCATGTACTTCTGACATATAGAACCATCTAGCTGATTCATCTTTAAACCAACCATAGTCCATAATTCCGTCATTTCTAAAGTGATATGTTTCGACTCTTCTAACACCATCATAAGTATAAGCAAGATTTGCCCAACCTGTTACTCTAGTACCATTGTTGAACTCAAATGCCCAAACATGATTATCCTTATCAAGTAATTTCCAACGTCCGTCAGTTCCCACTGTATATGTTTTATACCAGCTAAGACCATTATTTACTCCTGTTTGAGCTCCTGCATTTCTGTTGCCTGTTCCACCCGGCCACCATATCCGCCACTCATTAGATGGGAATAAAAGAATCCAAAGCAGCTCTTAACTTATTAATAGCATCTCTTAACTCTGTAGTTGTAGCTTTTTCTAGGGCTTGGTTGTTTTAATACACTTTTGCGCCTCTTCTAATGCCGGTTTAATAAGCTTTATCAATTGTTTTTGCATAGTTTACAAGTTTTGTAGCTCATCTTGTGCTTCTTGTCTTTCTATTCTATCATTATCATAATATGCATAGAAAATAACATCTTCTTGTGCTAAGCTCTATTTACATCTACTTCATTAAAACTTGACTCATTGTCACTAAGTCCTCTATATACATATAGTAACTGCGTCTGTTCCTACGTTTTGTGTTCCTACAGCAGGTACAGTATACTTATCACTATAATCACTCCAAGGACTTTTAAGTGCCATCATATCTAATCTTTTATATTTTGCTAAGGTTAAGTCATTTCTATTATCTTTAATTTTCAAGTTTATACGCATCTGCCTCATTATAACCGAAAATATACTCCAACACTCATAAGTTCTGTCATAAACTGACCATTCTCATAGTCTGCTTCTGTTAAAGTATATGCAAGTAGAGTTCACCGCCTTCTACTAATTCATGAGAGCATATTCTCTATTATCTCTTTGTAAAATTCCAGTAGTTTACACTTGTTAATATATTTCCTCTAAAGCTATAATCTTCCCATACGCCTGCATTCTCTTTTTGTACCTTAGAGCGTAATTGGAATAAACCATTAAACTTAGCTCTAGCAGTAGTAATAGCACTTGCATTACTTGGGTTGCATCTTTTCTTTCAAGGTATACTCTAAACTTTCCTGCTACATCTATATCAGGATTTGAAATACCTAAATCACTTCTTATTCTGTGCATCAGAAATTATTGCGGACTCCATGAGGCTCTGTATGCACCATACCTAGCTCTAAGAACCACATTTCCTCTAGGCATTGTAAATCTATATAAAGTATTTCCATCGCCCGTTACGTTTGTTGGAGCACCCATTATGAGTTCCCAACCGTTAGCACCTCTAAAAACATCACCTGCGGCATTTATAGGTTTTTGCCTTTAGAGTAACAACTGTTCCTGATTTAACACTAGTTATATCAAGTCCTGCCGGTTCATTTATTTCAATATCATCCGGTTACAAGTATAATTCTATTATTTGCACTTTTGAGCTATAGTCTCAAAATTCATTCCCGGCATCTTATCTGTTTCAGCATCAGATGCTGTTGCAGGTACTCACGACTACAGTATATCTCGTATCAGGATCAAGACTTGGAGCAACAAAGGTTCTTCCATCTTGAGCAGGTGTAGTCCATGGAATAACTACATTTTCCGTCAGGACCTATGATAGCATCAGACATACCCTTTGTAATGAGGCTCAAATATAGCCTTTTGTTTTCCGGCAGTATCAGGTACTATATCAGGAATAGGAGCAACCGGTGTTTTAATCTCACTTGCAGGAGATCTGTCAGCTTCAAGGTGTTTCCTGAAATATTATCTCCTATATCAGCATGAAGTACTTCGCTCATGCCTTATATGTAGCATCCGGACGAATAACAACATCAGATAATATTTTTATGCTTATCTTGAAGTTCTGCAAAGCAGTCAATCTTTTATAACCTTTCCACTCTCATCTGTAACTACATAATTTACAGTAGGATCCGGATTTAATTTAGCTACTTTTATCTCTACTTCACCTGTATTTTTCATTTATATTAGATGATATACTGAGCATTTACTGCTAATGGACTTGTAGAAACTGCTCTTGCGATAAATTTTTGTACCGCTAGGATATGAGACCTACTATATCTGTATCATTGAGTAACCTGTGTATTATTAGGATCATACCATCTAATTTCATATCCTGTATCAGCTGTAGTTTCAGGTACAAGACCTATAAATTCTTCATTATTATCATCTGTTATAGTTGGCCAAGTAAGCGCTCTTGGATTACCATGTTCATCATTTGGATACAAAGAGATGGTCTTTGGAGATTGGCTCATAGAACCATTTTCGCCACCATCATACTCTAAGATATAATTTTTCCAAAGAGTATCTTTTTCTACTTTAGCGACCAGCTTATAATCAGTACCTGTTTTATCTAACTCTATGAAGTTCCACTTGAGCAACTATCTCGCTTATTTGCATCTACTACCTTAGTATCACCATCATAATATCCCAAAACATTATAACCCTAATTTAGCTTTTTATAGTTGGGAATGTAGCTGCTACTTCATTTGTTATAAAGTAATTTTTCAGCTGTATTTTTCAGCTTCCACAGGTCCATTTGCCGGATCATACTCTTCTGTAGTATTATCTTTATCTACTAAAGTTAAATTGCCTCCATTATCAAAGAGTTACATTACCCCATTTTGAGCATCCTTCTCATATGTAACTTTTATACCATAAGAAGTGTCTAACATAGAAACATTTAATTTATGATCAACTACACTTATACTACCTGCTTCAATAGCATTTTCTGTAGGTGCGTAAGTTGGTGCTTGATATCCTAAATCTGTCAAGTCAGGAAGTGGTAACTCTCCACTTGTATTTGGATTTAATTCCAATACCAAAGAATGATCTGCTGTTTCTGTCATATTTGCAAAAGCTGTACCCGGCCTTTGATAAGACTTTATCCGTTATAGGATTATTATTTTTGGTCAACATAAGTTACAGCTACATTTAACTTATATGCGGTTTGGAGATGTATACATACTCTAAAGCCACATTCTGGTTAGGCATACTACGGTCAGAATTGTGCTCAGTATCAAAATAACTACCTGATGTTTTCTCTAAAAGCAGTTACATGTCCAACAAGATTTTTCTGTCGTACCTCTAGTTAAATGAGGAGCTTTCTTATTAGAACCTGCTGTAGTATCATCTTCTGTAACTAAAATATATCTAGCTTGACCACCCGGCCACTTTAGGTTTACTAAACTATTAAGAGGACCTACTCCTATAATTTGTTCTTCTGCACTAAAGGGTTTCCTGTCCGGTGATATGTTTTCTCCGAACCATCTGCATTTAAAACTTTGTGCATAGCATCTACAGCAAATTTTACATCTGTATCAGGTTCATATCTATAAGTAACTTCCAGATCTTTATTGAATATCTTGCCTTCTAAGTGTTTATCTGCATCTTTTGACCACTTATAATCTATATAGGTTTTATTATTTGCTATAGGTGTCGTTGTACCCGGATCATATATCTTTATATCAGAATCAGCAAGTGTAACCTTATAACCCGGTATATTTATAATAGGTGTCTGATATGTATCGTCTGTTGTTTTAGTTACTTCTTTGCTATAAGTAGCAGTAGCGGTGCTGTAATATTTTACAGGTGCCTTTTTCCCTGATGCCGACTCATATTTAGTTGTAACCTTGAAAAGTGTACCATCTGACTTATAATTAGCCTTATGTGGTTTCTCTATAAGGGAAGGTTGAAAGGTAATTTATTTACCTTTCTATCATCAACTCCTGTTGACTCTGTCCAACCCATAAATCTATAACCCGGAAGGTTAAATGCTACTCCATTCCAACTAATATTTGGTCTGGCAGGGCTGTGGTTGTTCTACCACTAGCTACATAATTTTTAACTTCTCGTTCATAAGAGTCAGCTCTTTTAGCTGTTTTCGCTATTATCTGCACTGCTGCTGTATCATTATCCACTTGCTATCACTTATAATTCCATCAAGGCATTTCTAAACTTTCATTACTGACAGATTTTATCTTGTAAGTTAAAAACCCGTATCTAGTGGAAGAGTTGGCAACGTTGTTATATCTGTCATCATCTTTTATCTTGAATGAATTACCATATGTAATATCAGGTAAGCTCACACCCTCAAAATCATGATAAATACCTAAGTCAAACTTTATATTTTGAGAGTGTTTGCCGCCCATACTGAGGCACTTGTGGAGCGAGCAGGCGGTTGCCATGCTCGCTGTCATAAGATGTAATATATCTTTTTAAACTTATTTCTTCTCATTGTTCTCCTATCCCACTCTACTGTATCCACTCACCGTTGGCATTTACCTTATAGCCATCAGGTGTAGTAGTATTGTATATAGTGAACCCTCAGGTCTGCCGTCAGGCATATTTGTGAGAACAAAGTGGTACCACTTATCTCCTATAAGTACCCAGCCCTTATACATAACACCGCTACTGCTGTCTGCAAAGTACCAGTACTCTTTATTGTTTACTGAACCTTCGGCTGTCTTAGAACCAAGATGTAAGCATCTTACCATTATCAACACCTGCCTGTGGATTTAGATAGTACCACTTACTTGTTCTTGAATCTTTATACCAACCTGTTATCATATTTGATTTATCGTCAAAGAAATACCAATTTGTAACAGCCTTTCCACTTTGCATCTGTTGTAAGTATTCTACCCCAAGTATTATTAAGTGCCATTCCACCATACACAAGATATTGATACTTACCTGTAAGAGGATTTACTTTCCATGTACCGTTTACACCAAGCATAAAAGTTCTTTTCAGGCTCTCCTTGTAGAGGCATAGCTGAGTGCCACTTTACCCTTACCAACTGAACCGCCACCACCGCTTGAGTTTCCGCCTGTTCTTCCGATATAAGCTGTTTTATTTGTGTCAGCATCTGTTTTTAATTACATCAAGCTTTTGTTTGAGGAAATCGAAAGCCGCTTGTAGCTCAGCATAATTAGCTTGTCTTAAATTTCCTGCTTCATCATCTCTATGTTTATCAAGAACTGCTTTTGCATTGAGCGACCAGCTTCTTTTAGTTCATTCAAACTACTTACTTTTATAAATGGACTGTCAGAGAGTCCTCTGCTTCGCAATCAAATCTATCAAATCAACTCTAGCTTTATCAACTTGTGAGCTGATAGTATTATAGTAAGCAAATACAACTGTATTTTTCTTAATACCTGCATCCTCATCAAATACCTTAATGTTTGCCGGCATATCCTTTGTACTCCAGTTTACATAATCATATTGCACACCGTAGATATTTTCAAATGGTGTTACAAGAGCATTTGCACTTGCTCCATTTGCGTACGCTTTTACTAAACTATAATCAGTATTATAATAGCTTTCTGCTACGCCCTCATTTCTTCTAACTTTAAATCTCTTATAGAAGTTTCTACTAAGATCATTAAAGTGTAAATGATCAAGTACAGGATTATTATCAACAAAGCTTACTTTGAAAGCTTTAGAATAAACAAGTACATATTTATGATTTAGGTTAGCTCTAAATTCAAATAAACCTGCTGTTTGCTCTGGATCATAAGTAGGATTAACAAGTGTTACAGTACTGCTAGCGGTATTTACATCAAATATTTGATAATCAAGCATATCAATATCCTTAGCATTTAACTGAACCACTGCATCAAGTTCTGCATCTGGAGCTGTCGCTCTGTCAACCAATCTTCCATCAACATATCTTTCAGCAAAGATATCCAGTGCCCAAGCCGCTGTGAAAGCATCTGCGTGATCTGTACCTGATATTGATTCAGGTTTAACAAGAGTCTTTTCAGCACTACTTGCATCACGCTTATTAAAGATTACTTTGTAAGTAACATCTGCACCGTTTATATCAATAAGTTCTCTATCTTTTTATCTGTTGTAAGCTCATCTTCCAAACTTGGTACACTGTTTTGGATCAAGTCCAAACTCACCTATACCGCCACCTCTGGTTTCTTCTCCTACTTCAGCATTAGATGGATTTGTAACTCTTCTTTCATAAACAGCTTTTAATACTATATTTGTAGCTTCCATATTGAAAGTGAAATCCTGAGTATTAATATTTCCTGTTATAGCAGAGTTATGACCGTTCATTACTTTCCAATACTTGAAAGCACTACCGTTTGAGTTTGTAGGCTCTGCATGTATAGTTACACTTTCACCCTTTTTAACTAGATCGTATCTGGGCTCCTACTGTAGTATCACCCTACTGTTTTCTACTTTTCCACCCTTAGTTTCTACTATATACTTAGGAACTTCAAATTCATCTCCAGGGTTAGCTATAATCTGGCTACCCTCAGGTAACTTATCTTGAGGTGTTTTTGTAGTATCACCTTTCTTTCTGGCAACTACTGTATATGTTGCATTAGGCTCAAGATTGTCAAACACTACCTTAGGATTTGTTTTATCAGTAGCATGTTTCCAACCATTATCAGAATCATCATAAGGAACTACATTTCCGTCCTCATCTATTAAAGCGTAATCTGAATCAGGATCTGCCGGATCAACAATTATCTTAACTTTACCGTCATTGTTTGTATCATAGCCTACTGTATAGTTTGTACCTACTGCCGGTATAACAACCTTTTTAGGTGCTGAAACTCCTGTTATATTTGCAATATCATCGCCCTTATTGACTACAGTAGATGGTACACCCTCATATACATTGCCCTAACTTGCACCAGGATATAAGTCTTTGAAGTTAATAACTCCATCTGCAGGAGCTTTTATTACATCAATAACCTTTCCCTCTAAGTCAGTAACTACATATACATTATCTTTATATACACCTGTTACTCTTATCTTACCCTTACCATTTTCAGCAATCATACCTGTTGGGTTAAAGTATCCTAAATCCGTACCCCAAACAGAGGATCTTTCTTAAATGTTGCATAATAAGTCTTATGATTTTCAAGACCATGTATTATCTTGCATAGCTACATTTCCATCTGTCCACTTATCAAATAGATAGTTTACTTCAGGAGTAGTATTTGGTAAATCCGTACTTATTTGAGACCAAGTCTTATCATACCATGTGTGATAAGGATTTGTTGTCGCAGTATTATTTACTTGTCCATGTTCTTTTGCCGCAAAGTTTATATCAACCCAGAACTCAGGATCTTCCACAAACTTGGCATATACTGTTACATCACCATCAAATGTTTTACTGTCTTCTACTTTTTGTGTTCCTTGAGGGTCTAAATACCAACCATCAAATTTGTAATAAGGAGATGGGTTTGATACAGGTGTAGCCACACCGTCAAGCTCCTTGATTTTCCCGAAGGGTATAAGCATTTGCTCTACCCTCATCACTGCCGTCATTCTTTAAGAATTGGAATGAAGTAGTACCTGTTACACTACCCTTATCATAAGGAGCATTTGCTACGCTATAAGTAATAGTTTTCCAGAATTGTGGATCCTATTCATATCATAAGTGATATTTACATTATCACCTATCATAGTACCACCTGTAAAGTTACCTGCACCGTCAAAATTACCACCTATAGTTTTATCTATAGAAGCATTATGATAAATATAACCGTATCTACCTACAAATGGTAAGTTTACGTTATCTCCTCTGTTATAAGGATTTGGAATAACATTTCCTATTCTTTCGTTATTATTATCTGCATCAACATATTTTTGAACTACATAATAATCAGAACTTGGAGCATAAGTATATCTGACAGTTATATTCTGATTTGGCATATGTACTGTGAATGTATTATCAGTATTATTAAAAGCCTACTGTTTCACCTGACTCTCTTGCCATATCTTCTATAGTCTTAACTGTATCTGTACTTACTCCATGTAGTTGTTGTTCCATAAAGTAACAATCTTAGCACTTACGTCATATCCTAACATAGTTAAAGGTTTTAGCTGTTACTTTAGTTTCAGCTGTTCTATTCTGTACTGTAGGACTTTGTATTTCTCTACCTTGTGTATCATAATGTTCTACTTTAAATGTAAATCTCTGTGTTGTATCTACTCTATATCTATAATCCAGATTTACAGCACCTATAGGCATATGCCCTGCAAAATCAAAATTGCTATCAAAGCTACCTACACTGTTTGGATCTACGCTTTGTGCTAATCTCTTATATCCCGGTATATTTAAAGGACTGGCAGTTATAGCACTTGTATAAGTATAAGCATTTGTCTCGGTCTTAAATGTTATAGAGCAAGCTTGTATTATTATTTTTATGCTTAATCGTAAATGCATAGGTATTTGGATCTACTGTCCACTTGGCAACATAGTACTTTGTACCTATTACAACAGGACTATCAAGTGCTGTTGTCTTTTGTAGCGGATAAAGTATCAGTTCCCGCATCATATTCACCATTATTATTGGTATCAGTCATTTCATACCAACCATCAAATATATGGCCCGTTCTTGATGCTGTTGGCATAGAAGCTGTTGGTGCTACACCAGCAGTAGAAATTATTTCTTCAGCTGAGCTTATTCCGCCATCTGCAAAGAATTTTTGCAATACCTGCATTCTTTACATATTTATATGTAATAGATAGATTATCACTTGGCATGAAACCATCTATATTTTTCCCTTATTATCAACTGAGAAGTCCATGGTTGGTATTAGGGTATGATATCTACTCCTTTATAGATATAACCCTCTGATGTTAAATCAACTGCTTCGCTTTCTATCTTCTTCACCAACTACATTAACTGCATTTTCAGAATTATGTAAAGTAGCTCCGGTATCTTCTCTTAGATACTCCACCTTATATGTATATTCAGCCGCTGACAATTCCAAATCTTCTCTTAAATCAGCCGCTGTCCATTGACCGGGTCTCTTATCTACCGGGAAATTGGTTATTGTAAATGGAACACTTTCTCTACTGGCAGGTCTATTTACTACCGGTATAGCTACTGTTTGGCTAACCGGAGGATATAATGTACCAAGTCCTACTCTTGAGTACCCTGACATATTTCCCGCTACAGTTATCTTATTGCTCTCACCTGTTACGGTACCATCTGTAGCTTTCTGTACATTCAATTGTGTATTAGCAGCTTGACCTGTAATATTCACATTGCTATCTATAATGAAACCTGAAGGACTATCACCCTCTCCTATCTCAAACTTACCTGTACTATCCTTTATGACAGCTGCACCTTGATAGGAAACATTGTCTTTTATGACACCACCTGTTGTCATAGTGAAGTTTGCAGAACCTGTAAGTTCTACAGCAGAGGCTGCATAAGCAAAATCATCCCACTTACCATTACCATTTTGTATCAGTTAAATTTTTCGTCACTATCCCACTTACCGTTACCGTTTGTATCTGTAAATACTTCAGGTATTTTATGAATTTTATTATTAGTAAGTATAGAGCCTGTTTGTAAATCAACTGTACCTGCACTTGCATTTATCAAAGCACCTGTATTTTGTGGAGCATTCTCTTTATTACCGTCTAATTTAATATCTGTAAGTCTAAGTGCTGTCCTTGAATTTTCCAAATCAGACTTTAAAGGATCTTTTTAAGTCTGAATAAATCCCCGTTAAAAGCCTGCTTTTTCTCTTTATAGATACTTGATTAGAACGAACATTATGCTCATCAAGTTCTATAGGATAAGCTGCTGTCTTTTGATCTTGTCTCAGGAGCCTTTACATAGTCCGTTGTAGAAATTGTTATATCCTTTTCTGCAGGTATGTCAAGAGTTTCATCAAGCTCTATATCTCTCATAACATTTATATAAACTCTTCTAGGCGTTCTGTTTTTTATCGTTTCAAGAGCTTTTTTTATAGTCTTATAAGGTGTTCCCATGTGTCCATTACCCGGATAATCGTCGTTTCCGTCCACCGGATCTACATAGTATGTAGGTCCCTTCATAGACCATGCAAATGTACCTGTCTTTGTTTCTCCCGGCAAAGGTCAAATCTCATAGAATATGCAAGACCGGAGTCCACTGAACTATAGGTACCATTTGGCATATATGAGATATTATCCAAGTCGTGATATAAATTTTGTGGGAAACTACCATAATAACCTACCCAAGTTGTTAACTTAGAAGGATCTTTCATCTCCCCTCTTTTGTATACCAAGTTTTAACTGTGGATGATAAGTTAATAAGTCAAAGGAAGCCAAGGTATTAGTACCACTATCATTTGATTGACCATGTATACCTTCTATCTTATTTCCTGTTCCCGTTTTTACTGTAGACCATACAGGTGCTCCATCATGTCCTGCTATCATTATATCTGAACCTGAAGAAAACCAGACTGTACGTCCACCGTCTCCATTGTTACTAGAACGTCTATTAGCATCAACTATCTTAGGATTATCACTATCTTTATCCGTATTTGAATTATGTACTGTATATTCTGTTAGTATATACTTTCCATCTGCACTAGGTTTTTACTGATAATCTTACCTCTAACTTTAAGTCTGTAGAACCGTCAAAAGCCTTTATAACTTCACCGTTTCTCCACTCTCCATCTTTACTCGGATAAAATTTATTACCCAAATTTGCGGTTGTTCTTAATGTTCGGTTGGTACCTAATTGTTGTGTCAAGTTTGCACCTTGAACAGTTATTCCACTTTGTCCAGATGTTATACTCGCACCGCTAACATCTGTAACCCCAAATCCTACGGTGGTATTAAAACCTTGAGGATCATACGATGGATAAGTAATAGACATATTACCGCCATTTATCTTATCAGATATAAGAAAGGCCTCTTCACTTTCCTGAGTCGCCTCTTTCGTATATTGGTCAGGTAAACCGTTAAAATCAAATTTCCATCCTTCAAAACTTCCACTTGAACCTTGCTTTATCCAACCGAACTTATATGCTGTGGTCTTACCTTGTCCGTAAGACTCTGCAACATTTTTTCTTCCATCAGCCGCCGGTACAGCAACTGTTCCGTCAGCATAGCTACCACCATAGTAATGCTTATGCTGCTCATTACCTACAGGTTGACCGTCAATCAAGTCAACATCATCTTCCAATACGGTTGTATAATCCGGATCGCTTGCAGAAGCCAGTACATTATATGGAACTGACTGCAAAGCTAATCCTAAAGCTAAAATCGATGCTACAATCGCTTTTCCATTTAAAACCTTTCTTTTCATTTTTACACTCCTATTTTTAATGTTCAAAGACTACAAAGTCTTCGTCAGTATTATCAAGAGAATATGTTACAGGCTGTACATATCTTGCGTTTCCTTTCAGACTGCTGTCATATCTCCAGTATCTACCGTTCTTCCATCTTGGTGCATCACCGTCAAGCACTCTTGCAACAAATCTACCGTTTTGAATAACAATAAAAGCTCCCTCTCTATCCTGATGATTCTTCTATTGCCTTTAATAACAGTACCTTTTTGTATCAACTACAACATAATCTCTTCCTGCACCTGTGTTGATATCAACTATGCCACAGCCGATATCCTCACTTGCCGCAAGTCTTAAACCATTGAAGTAGTATTTATTTTTAACTCTTTGTAGAGTAGAACGGTTTCCATAAACCTTACCTGATCTTGATATTCCAAAAACTGCCTCTCCGTCATTAAGGGTAATTGTGTATTCTCCATCTGACATCATTGAGCCGTCATTAAATTCATCTGAATTAAATATATACAAGTTTCCTCTATCTATAGCAGGTATAACTGAATTTTCACGTGCCTGTAAGAAGTCTTCTCTATTCCATTCATTTACATCATATTTAATACCGAATTTACCATTCTCAAGCATAATAACAAAGCCTGCCTGCATACGTCCCTATGCCGTCAAATGCATACTTTTTGCCATTAACACTGCGTATTCCGTTTTTAAGCAATTTACCGTTTGAATCTGAACGCCACCAGCTATATTCTTGTGAGTTAAATTCATCTTCGCTAAGCACATCTGTGAGGTACTGCCCAAGTCCATCTATCCTTAACAACTGCACCATTTGTATCATTTTCTGAAATTTTAAGTCTTGCATCTGAGCTTGTAGCCTTAATCTCTGTATTATTAACTGAGAAACTTGGAATCATAACTCCATTTTCATCAAAAGGCACAGCTGACACCATTTATAGTCATTACCTTTTTCTTTTTCGTTATTCTTAGCCTTAACTATTTTTCCATTCTCATCAAAGTAGAGCCACATCTGAGCATAGTTTGAATAATCTTTCATACCATGTTCCGTTCTCATATTTGGAGCTAATGTAGTGCTTGTTTCTAACCAGCTACTTGTACACATAGCACCTGTTTCATCAAAGAAATATTTTGCATTTAAGAAAGCATAACCGTTATTGTCGTTTTCTACGACTTCTCCGTCTTCTCCGATAAAACCTGTGAGCATCTTACCGTCACCTGTAAATGCATATTTGATACCGTTTACATTCTTAGGGATAAAACTTTGAGCCTGAATTTCTAAAAAGCTTTTTCCGTTTTCTCCAAAATAATACCAATGTAAATCTCCGTTTTCATCCGCCAACTGTTTCCAATTGTTTCTAAGCATTACACCATTTTCATCAAAATAGTAGTAATCTTCATTTACGGCAAGCAGACTATCAGTCAACATATAACCGTTATCACCGATATAATAAGTGGCATTTTCTCCCTTAACAAAACGACTCGCCTCTACACTGCCGTCATCTGCCAAATACTGCCAACTTCCTTGTGCATCTTGTTTGCCAGGTTGCCGCAAAAGTAGGCACAGAAAAAGCACCCATGACAACCGTAGCCACAAGCGCTACTCTTACAACTTTGTTTTTCATATTACACCTCTCTATTCTTTCTCTAACTTTGGACAAAGCTCAAGCTGATATGCCCAACTATTGAAATACTCTTATTATATATTATTTCCCTTAACAAGTAAATATATAATATTTTTGTGATATTTTTAATCCGTTATATTGCTACAATACAGAATATATATCAGAACTTTAATCTATTAAAAGTGTATTCTGTATATATTTTCTATGATATGCCCAAAATAATTATATATTTTGTATGAGATTTTTTTCCTCTCTACCCCCCACGAATATTTTCTTAAAAAAACTATAAAGCTTTTATTAACTTTATCAAATTTTGTTCAAATCTGACGCCATACCAATGTGCTTTTGTCCGATAACGTACTTTCTATACTGTCTACTACAAAAATCCATAGCTATTTTAACCGCCCTTTCTATAGCTTTTCCACTCATAAAAGCCCCTATAAAAAGCAGATATAAATATATCTCCCGTTCCATTGCAAGAGGCTTCTATATACCTTGAACTTATATAACTTATTTCTTCTTTTTTCAGTATCCCTTGTTACTTTTTCACCTTTTTATAGCTACTTTTAATAACATCATTATCTATTTTTATTCCCTTTAAAATTATACTTGCCTTTGTAAGTTTTGAGAGTCTATCTAATATAAAATTTATATAAGCTTCATCATATATTTCTTTATATTCTATATCTGCAAGTAAACATGCCTCGGTTATATTAGGACTTACTATATCTGCTTTTTCACATAATTTTTTTCATAGCTTTCACATAGTCCATATCAAAAACCTTTATATAATTTTTCCGTTATCAGCCATTACAGGATCAACTATTTTTAAGACCACCTCTATATAACAAATTATCCATAATATCACTTACATATAGAATTTGTTTTCATGTACCTAAATATCCGCTATATGGCATCAAAAATATACCCTCTTTTTCCCAATGCTTACTTATAAGTGGTATATCTTCCGTCAAATCTCTAAAGGTATAATTACAAAAATCCACCCGTATGCGTGCTAAGTACCGCTGAGGGAATTATATCCGTTTCTATACCACAAGCACTTATTATCGGTAAAGCTACTGTCGAGGAACATTTTTCCGAAACAGGAAATATCCTGTATGCTAAGTAATCTTTTGCTTTTTATTTTAAAATTATCCATTAATAATCCTCCAAAAAGCTATGTTTTTCCCATCTTTTTATAAGCTATTATTGTTTTTAGATTTACATTTTCTACACTTCTGAATATATATCTATATAAGGATTTTTTTCTTTTGCCAGTTCTGCAATAAGTCGTTTAACTTCTCCACGCATAGAGCCTTGCTCCGTTCCACCACAAGAAGCACAATGTTCAGTGAGTCTACACGCACAGGCTATAAATTGTAAATCATTGTAAATACGCCAATGCACTATATCTTTTTCTCTTATAAGATATAGGGGTCTTATAAGTTCCATACCCTCGAAATTTGTACTTTTCAACTTAGGCATCATAGTCTGTATTTGTGCACCATACATCATACCCATAACTATCGTTTCTATAACATCATCAAAATGATGGCCCAAAAGCTATCTTGTTACAACCAAGTTCTTTTTGCTTTAGCATATAAATGTCCTCTTCTCATTCTTGCACAAAGATAGCAAGGTGATTCTTCTATATCAGCCACTACATCAAATATTTCTGACCTAAATACTTGTATAGGTATATTCATAAGCTTGGCATTATCAAGTATTGTTTGATAATTTATATCGTTATAACCCTGGATTCATAACCAAAAGACAAGTTCAAAGTTCTTTTTCCCATGTCTTTCAAGCTCCTGAAAAAGCTTTTGCCATAAGCATAGAATCTTTTTCCACCTGATATACAAACTGCTATCTTATCCCCATCTTGTATAAGTTCATATTCGTTTATAGCGGCTGTAAACTTTTTCCATATATCTTTTCTGAATTTTTGATAATACTTCTTTCTATCTCTTTATTTTTCTCTTCTTTTTTTATCTTCTGTTTCAAAGTATTCTTCCAACTTTTTCTTCAAATACGCTCTATGTCCATTTACTATACTGTACATCTCATATCCGTTTTTTGGTGTACTCATAGGCTATATCATCTGTAACCTCACCTGTATAACATATAAGATATATAGGTTTATCTTTTGTAAACTCTTCCTTATGAGAAGCAAACTCAAAAGCAGGTATATTTATTGCATTAGGATATGCACCTTTTTCAAAGTCATCTGTTCCCCTTGTATCAATAATAAGTTTATCTCTTATATCTTTTTCTAATTCTTCTAAAGTTCTCTTTATCATTTTTCTCTTGCTCTATTTACTTAATTCTACTTACGGCACACATAAAGTCTTTTATATATTTAGTTTTTCTATACTTATGCCATCAGTTTTTATTCTTGTATACAACATTCTCTTATTATATAGTATTATATCTTTTACATTTGTTTTCTTACAACCAGATACTCATCTCCATTTCTATAATACGGACAATCTCTGTAAGAAGAAGTCATAAATCTTGCCATTTCATCTTCGTCAAGATCCGCCTCCCACAAATATAACATTCATAGTCTTCATCATAAACAAAAATTTACACAAGTATCACATATATCCATATTTACCTCTTAAACAAATATTATTTGTACTAATACCATATAAAAATACAGTTCCAAAGCCTACACTTAGTAAGGTATTATTCTTCCATAAATGTATTAAAACCACAAAATACAAAATAGAAATTTCCGGTATACCTCTGCTGCCATTTAGGAAATTTATACTTTTCAAACAATACACCACCAACATAGCCATAATTGAATAAGGCAAAACTCCACCAAGATAGGATATGAAGTCCGGCGTTTTTCGACCTTTAAATATTACAAAAGGCAGAAATCTAAGCGTCATTGTTATTATTGCCATTATAAGTATCAGTATAAAACTATGCTTGTCCATTTCCACTCTCCTTTTTATAAAAATATCTTAATACAAGTAATATCCCTAACATAGCAGGTATCAAAAATTATTCGCTCCAAATATAAGCAAAGCTATTATACTGACTATTAAACCTATTATAGTATATTTATGTTCTTTAGTATTTTGCCACTGTCCTACCAAAATTGTTACAAAAAGAGCAGTCATAGCAAAATCAACACCTTTTTGTATTAAATTTTTATAAAAAGTTCCAATACCTGAACCTAGTGCCGAACCTATGACCCAATAAATTTGATTTAGAAGAGCAACTAAAAATAATATTCACCTCTATCTTTTTCGTCTATGTCCGCATTACAAATAACCGAATAAGTTTCATCAGATAAGGTAAATATAGTATAATATTTTAATTTATTAAGTTTTTAAATTTATCTACCATTGATACACCATAAAAAAACAAATCTTGTATGTACCATTAATGTTAATATAGCTGTTGCTACAATACTTGCACCACCTGCCAAAAGTTCTACTCCCAGATATTGCATAGAGCCACCATAAATAATTAGGCTCATAAGTATAGCCACAAATATATTGTAACCTTTTAGGCTAGTAGTATTCCAAAACCCTATACCAAGCACCAAGTATCCTGCCATTATAGGTAAAGTATCTATAAATGCTTTTTAATATATATTTCTCATTTTTCTCGCCTCGAATGTAGTTATAGTAAACTATAATATAACAAAAACCTCTACTAGGCTAGTACCTATAGAGGTTTTTAAATAATTTTGCAATTTTTAAATCTAAATACATAAAAGTCCCCTGGTACGGATATATACTCTCCTTACCGCTTATTCGGTAAAGAGAGACATATCCTATCAGGGACTTTTATCTATAAAAAGGAGGGGTAATTTCCTAATCTTGCGTAGTTCTCTTGCTAGAGTTACTTTCAATGTCTGCTCTTTATACTCTGAACCATCTAATCTTTGTATAGTAAGTTCTACACTCTCGCCACTCTTGTAATGGCTTAGAGCTTCTTTTGAGCTCTTGCATACTTACAACTCTCTCTCCATCAAGTTTTGTAATGATATCTTTCTCTTTCAATTCTGATTTTGATGCTCCACCACCTTCGACTAACTTATAAACATATATACCCTTTGGCATATCATAAGATTTTGACATCTCTTCATCTATATTTTGACCTTGTATACCAAGATAACCTTGGCTGGCTTCATCTACTTTTGTTCTTGTTGCTCTCTTTGAAAGATTTTCTATTAAATCTTGTACTTCATTTATAGGTATTGCATAACCCATACCTTCAACAGAAGTTGAAGAATATTTAGCTGAATTTATGGCTACAAAGCTCTCCGTTTGCATTTACCAAAGCACCACCTGAGTTACCCGGATTTATAGCGGCATCTGTTTGAAGAAGTTTTCTTTTTGTACCGTTTTCAATCTCCACATCTCTATTTAGGGCACTTATATATCCTACAGTTACAGATTGACCGTAACCAAGTGCATTACCTATAGCTACTACACCTTCTCCTACTTTCAGCTTATCACTATCACCTATGGTAGCAACCTCTATAGCTTTTTTTGGTTTCCTCAGATAAATCAGAGAGCTTGACTGCTATAACTGCTATATCAGCTTCACTATCTCCACCTTTTTACAGTAGCTTGCACTTCTTTTACCGTCTATAAAAACAACACTTAGCTTATCTGTATTTTTCTACAACGTGATTGTTTTGTTACCATTAATAATTCATCTGCATTATTTCCTATGATAATGCCTGAACCACTGGAATTTGATTCATAAGTTTGAGTTCTTCCGAACCAAGTATAAGCACTCATTGTGCTTGTCGCATTTATGGCTACTACTGACGGCATGGCTTTTGAAACTATATTTGATACATCCCCTATACTATTTGAACCTGTACTGGCTGTACTTATAGTGTTTGTAGTTTTATTTCCTGTGTTTTGCTTGCCTATAATGACAGCCTCAGCTCTTTTTCCGGTGCAAAGCCATATTGTATACCTACCATAGTTCCTCCTGCCACAGCACCGAAAAGTGCAGCCGAACTTATTATAGCCGCAATGTAAACGATTTCTTTTTCCTAATTATGCGAGGAGCTTCTTCTTTGTAATATTCTTCGCTTTCTTGCCCTTTATCAAAAGCTCTCTTGTCCGTATGCTTCTTTTTGTATATTACTGTCTTTGTCATCACATTCTCTTTTTAATATCTGAAAACTCATCATTTCTCTCTAGGCTTTCAAGATCCTTAATAATACTTTTTCATTAGTATTTTTCTACATTTTCATTCATTTCATCAAATTCTCTACTCATATCTTTTCTCCCTATCAAATAATTTGTTTTAAAAATAAAAAGCATTGACTTTCTCTAAACTATGTTTAGATGATATCAATGCTTTTGTGATTAAAATATGTATTAAGTTTATTTAATTTGTGAAAGAAAATATGTTTTTGTGTCCTTAATCTATTCCGGCTTGTTTGGAACAGCTATAGCACCATCTATACCACTTCCACCTGTATTGGTATTTGGAGCCACTTCTTCTACTCCTTTTTGTCGTTTCTTTTTGTATAGGTTCGGCATTTCTTACCGTTTCTTTTGAAGTAGGTCCTTCTACGCTAACTTTTGTTGCCTCTCTTGTAGAACTGTGTGGAGCCGCATTTATGCCTTCTCTTACAGTTTCAGCAGGTCTTGATTCTACATTTACAGTATTTTTCGTTTGCTTTTACTTGTTTCACCCGCTTTTGTACTCTCACCTACTTTTGTCGTTTCCCCGACTTTTTGTACTTTCTTTTTGCTTGCTTGTTTCACCTGCTTTTGTACTTTCGCCTACTTTTGTACTTTCACGATTAGAATATGTACTTCTGCTTTCTCCATTCTCATTACTTTCTAAACTTCCTTGCGACTCTCTTTGTATTGCACCTTCAGAAACACCTTCTTTTCCATTCTTCGATTTAGTAGTTTTAAGTGGTCCTCCGCCTGAAGCCGCTATTTTTGCATCTATACTTTTCACAGTATTACTTACACTATAAGCTTCATTACCAAAAAGAATGTATGTAAGTCTATTACATTACTTTCCAAAGTCTTTGGTATGACATTCCAACCTCTTGATCCCATATCGGAATCACCTTTTTTCTCCGGAAATCCTGTAGTTTCAGCTATATTATATCTTCCTATAGTTCCTAACATATCCAAACCGTCTTGCAAAGTAAAGTTTGTTGCAACCATAGGTAGAACCTCTTCTGCTACACCTTGCAAAAGTCTAAAATCCGCCTTTTTTGCTTTTACGAATATTTGCTCCAATACTCTTCTCTGTCTTGCTGTTCTTTCAAAATCCGAATCCATATGTCTAAGTCTTGCATAAGCAACCGCCTGTATACCATCTAAATGCTGCATACCTGATTTTTTGATTTGAACTGAACCTATGCCTGTACCTTTTACAGTTTCAGTTATATAACCATTGATTTCTCTAAGCTCTGCAGGTGTAATATCTATATCAACTCCACCCATAAGATTTACTGTAGTTGCAACAGCTTTCCAGCTAAATGTTACATAGTCTTTTATATCCAAATCAAGATTTTTATTTAATGCTTTTTCACTGCTTGCTCAGGTCCGCCTACTGCATAAGCATTATTAATCTTAGCAAGACGACCATTTCCTGTATCAAGATAGGGTATCTCTATATACTGGAGCTATTTTTATATCTCCTGTAGATCTATTCATACTAACTATCATTATAACATCGGAATTATTTCCTTTTCCGACTGCTGAATTTCTTGAGTCTACTCCAAAAACTGCAAAAGTCAAATAGCCTTCCATCTTTTTCTTGTTCTCTACGGAAATATCATTATTTTTACATTTGCCTCTACATAATCAGGTCTTTGTATTTTTGAGTTATTCTCAAAACATAAGCATAAGAAAAATTAATATAAGAGTTAAAACTTCCAATATAGCAAATGTTATAAGTCTTTTCTTTTTTCTCTCCATTCTAAGCTGACGCAAATTTTGACCCACAACGGTTTTACTTTTTATTATCTCTCTCATAAATCTCTCATTTTTAATACGCATTTTTATTTATAAAAGCCTTTAAATACTGTTAAAAAATAATATTTTAAAAATCAAAGCCCATACTCCAATTTTCTATGTAATATAGGTCATGATCTATTCTTTTTCTATACTCAGTATCACCCCTATATCCATTTACCTGAGCCCAACCTATGAGCCCCGGTCTAACTTGATGTTTAATCACTATAATGAGGTATCTCATCTCTAAATTTTTCAACATAAAAAGGTCTTTCAGGACGAGGCCCTACAAGACTCATATCTCCTATAAATATATTGAAAAATTGTGGTAATTCATCTAAAGCTTGTTTTCCTTATAAATCTACCTATAGCTGTTACCCTTGGATCATTTTTAGTTGTCCACTTTTTGGCTTCTTTTTGGGGTGGCTCTACCGCCATAGATCTAAACTTATACATTTTTAAATGCTTTATTGTGAAGTCCCACTCTTTCTTGTGCAAAAAAATAATAGGCCCTTTGTCGCTAAGTTTTATTAATACAGCTACTATAAGCATTATAGGTGAGAATAATATTATTCCAACTAAAGAACCTATTATATCAACTATTCGCTTTGACAACGCTCTATGTAATAAGGTTAAAGGTACATATCTTATATTTTATTATAGGTAAACCTTGAAGTCTTCTACATGGGGTACTGTAGGTGATTACATGATTGTAATCAGGTATAAACTTTGTATGTACTCGGAACGTTCGCAATCATTAACTATTCGCTCCAACCTTTCGTATTCTTTGATACTCAAGGTTATAGCTATCTCATCAAGTACATTCATTTCCAATATAAGTTCCAAATTTTCTATAGTTCCAATTACTTTTTATGCCCTTATATTCAAATCCACGCTCCATATTATCATCTAAGATACCTCTTATATTATAGCCCCATTCAGGATTTGCTAAAAACTCTATCTATATAACTTTCCGCCGCTCTGGAATAACCTATAAGTAAAATATGCTTTTGATTATAACCCTTAGCACGCATAAGTCTAAGAATATATCTTATTACATTTCTTTCTAAGATTGTTAAGAATATATCTATGCCATAAAATATAAATACTAATTTACGAGAAAAAAATGGTACATATAATAATTCTTTGAACCCATAAACAGCACTAAAGTAAATATCAGTAAGCCCTATAGAATTAGCTTTAATTATATTAGATACTTCTTCTCTACGACCTGACACACGTTTCGGTGCATAAAGCCCAAATATAGCATTTAACAGAATATATAAAAGGTATTATGGGTATAAAGAGCGATAAAATACAGTTCCTTACTAAGTACAGCATTATTATTACCGCCAAAACATAAAAACCAAGCTAATAAATAACTAAGGCTTATTACAAGAATATCTATGAATACATGTATACCGTTAAGTTGCCTTTGATTTTTCTTTAATCATTATGCCCTCTATTTCTTAAATCGTCTATTTAGAAAAATGTCCTATATAGTCGAAAGTTCCAAGAAACATTTTCCATTCTATATTTTACTAAATCCATAAATCTAACTTTACTAAAAATCTACCCTTTTTACACTTCTTATATGTAGAAAATCCTTCTTTTAAGCCTTCCACATAATCGTTTTTTCAAACCCATTTTTAGAAAAGAATATATATTTTTATCAATATACCTAAACTTAAAGGAAGTATATTTACTTAAAAGTATTATATTACTTTTGATTCTTATAATGCAAATAAATATTATTCCTTGCAGCTAACTTGACCTTAAAAGAGTTATACTAGAACCGCTGGTTGCACTGCCAAGATGATAAACTTTAGCACTTGGACAAAAACATTTTTGTATCCTTTCAGTCTGGCTCTAAAACCCTAAATCTATATCCTCAAGATAAGCAAAATGCATTTCATCAAAAATCCTATCTCTCTTAAAATATCCATTCTATAAATAGCCAGCACCTGCACAGGCTATAAATACTTTCCTTTGACTTAGTGTAATTTATGATTTTTCTCCTACACCTATTTGGTATGCAAAGCCAAGTAAACACAGTCCATCACCTGCATCATCAACAATATCCTTTTTATCGCATTTATCATAAGCGGACTGACTGAAAAGATTTTTCATCCTTTTTATAGCTTGTACCAACTTTTCTACATAATCACAAAAACTTCCGTATCATTATTTAATAAGATTACATATTTCGTATCTACTAATTTAAGTGCCTCGTTACAACCACCTGCAAAACCCAAAGTTAGTATCTAAATCTATAAAAATCTATATTATTTTTCTTTAAAAATACTCTTTTTGAGCCGTCACTTGAGCCATTATCGACTATTAGTAATTTATAATCTTTATAAGTTTGCTTAGCAAGTGAATTAAGACAATCTTTCATAAATCTTAAACCATTATAATTTGGTATTATTATACTTACTTCCATACAGCCCCTACATATACTTTTCTATATCTTTTTATTTTTATAAGGCTCTCCTATTTTTCTCTTTGGATAAATCTCTTAGAGAAAAATCGGATTTTTCTTAAAGTTAAATTAGGATTATAATATGGATCTCCTTTATTTACAATATTGCCCCATTTTTCAGAAAAGTAGCTATTTCTCTATTAAATCTTTCTATTTTTCTCAGGTGTATCTTCAAGTCCTCTTGATTTTGACTCATAATGATATAAGCAAACATAAGGGATTGTATACAACTAATTTTCCTAATTTTCTAACTTTCATACAATAATCTATATCGTTAAAAAGCTACTGCAAGGTCTTCGCTAAAATCCGGCTACATCTTCAAAAACACTTTTTAGACATCATACAAGCTGCAGTAACTGCTGAATAGTCCTGTGTTATTAAAAGCTCTCATTAAAATATGAAATTCTTTCTTTTTCGAGTCCTATAAAAGTATGTCCTGCTATACCGCCAAAACCTATAACTACTCCTGCGTGTTGTATAGTATCATCTTCATAAAAAAGTCTGGCTCACAGATACCTACATCTTCTCTTTGAATATATGAAACCATTTCTTTAATGGAGTCAGGTTCTATAAGTTCAACATCATTATTTAAAAACAGAAGATATTCACCCTTTTGCAAAAGTAACACCGAAATTATTTATGGCTGAGTAGTTAAATTCTCTATCCCATTTTACAACCCTTACATTAGAAAATTCTTTTTGTATCTTTTCATAATATTCCCACGTTTCCAGGTAAAGTAGAGTTATTTTCTACTACTATGAACTCAAGATTTTTATAAGTAGACTTTGTATACACACTTCTTATGGCTTTGTCCAAATCTGCTGTATGATCTTTTATTTGGTATAATAACAGATACCAACTTTTCTTCGGTGCAAAAATTGTATGATAAATTCCGTAATAAGCACCTTTTTTCTACCTTTTCTACTTTTATATCAGGCAAAAGCTCTCTTATAATGTTCTTCTATCGCTCTTGCTCCGACTTCGTACGCATATAACTTGCTTTCAGGGTTTATTGCAGTAGATTTCATATGACAACGCCAATGATAAAAGCACTTTGGGTATATGTACTATTTTATTTGCTTTTTCTGTCATTCTAAATATGAAATCATAATCTTGAGCTCCATCAAACTCAGCTCTAAAAACCACCATATTTTTCTACTAAATCTTTTTACAACGAACAAGTGGCAAATATAATTTACACTTCTAAGTAAGTCTATATTAAAAATCAGGTTTTAAAATGTGGCTCAAACAACTCATCTGTTTCCATATCCATCTTATCCTCATCTGAATATAAAACATCACATTGTGTTTCATTTATAGCCTTTACACATTCATATAGAGCAAATTCAGGTAATACATCATCATCGATCACAAAGAACAATATAATCTCCACTTCGCCATAGATAAAACTTCATTTTGTATTTCGGCTATACCTTTGTTTTCACCCAATATTTTATATTTTATTCTACTATCTTTAGCTGCATATTCTTTATATATAACTTCATTTTGATTTACCAAGTCTACTGCCATCTGCAAAACATACTTCAAAATTTTTATATGTTTGAGCCTGAATTGACTCTATCAAATCTCTAAGATATCTCTCAGGTATTTCAAACGCAGGTATAATTATAGAAAACAAAGGTTCATAAGCAAACTTTTTCTTTTCTTTGTTCTTCTAAAAAATGGCTTTAGTAGGTTTAGTCAACTCATACCATTCTGAATATTCGTATTTACTTTTCTATATTTAGTATTTTATATCTTATTTTTCATCAAAGAAGCTAAGCCATTATTTTTAGATATTCAAAACCCTCTGCTATACTCTTTTTTTATTAAACATAGAAAGTATACGTTCCAGTTGCTTACGTTTTTAAACTAAGCTTATTTTGCACAAACTTTTCATCTATCTTTATCTTTTGTACTTTTTCCATCTACTTCTATAACTATAAAATAAGTTTTATTTGCATCATATTCAAAAGATATATCATAACCGAAATCTTTATCTACTATTTCATTGAAGAAATGCTCACAAACATCATCTCTTCTGATGCTTATAATCTTAGCTTCTATTGCTTCCCCATTTTTCTTGAGTAACTTTATAAGAAACCCGGTGAAGTAGCTGTTTTCCCCTACTACCCAACCATTGAATATAATAATATTTTCTTTCTTTTTTATGGTATCTATTTTATACTTCATCTTTATCAGAATACTCCTCAAAATTAATTCTTTCTTCTTCTACTACTAAAGGTCTTTTCATTACTCTTTGATTTATGGTAAGAATATATTCACCTATCATACCTATAAAAAGATTTGAATTGAACCTAAAAATAACATTCCTATTAATATAGGTGCCATTCCGCCGAAATCTATCCCAATAAAGTAGTTTTAAAATAAGATATATAATAGCTACAAAAAGCTGAAACCACCACTCATTGCACCTATAAGTGTAGCAAGTCTTAAACCTAACTTAGTATATGAAGTAATACTTAGCATAGCCGCATCATATAATCTATAAAGATTATTGCTGAGTTATACCTGCTCTTCTTTTTAGGTTGTTCATGAGGCTATCTCTTTTCTTTTTAAAAACCAAGTTCTGCAACTATTCCTCTTAAAAAGGAGTAGGGTCATCTAATTTTCGCATTACTTCTGTAAAGCTTTATCATATAAACCAGATCCGTAAAATGTTCTATCTGTTCTACATCAGATAGCTTTTTAATCATCTTATAGTATAAGGTTCTAAGCTTATACATAAGTACATTTTCTTTACTTGCCTTTTTATTCCTATAGCTATCTTGTATCCCTCTTCCCAAGCTGACACATACTTTGGTATCATCTCTATCGGATCTTGGAAATCGGCAGCCATAAGTATGAGTTTGCATCTCCACTGCTTTGTAACATCGCATAATATGGCGAATTAAATTGTCCAAAGTTCTTGGCATTAAATATAGCTTTTTAATTTATTATCCTTTTTTTACATAGCTCTCTTAATATTTCTCTGGGATTTATCTCTGCTATCATTATCTATAAATATAAATTCATAATCATAGCTTTGCAAGTTCAGTATCAAAAGATTTTTAAAGCTCCATACATAGCTTCTATATTTTCTTCTTCATTATAGCAAGGTATGAGTTATACTGAGTTTTTCATCTTACTTCCATTCCAGAATGAGCATAGTTTTTATAAGCCCATCCCCTTTTCTTTTCATCAATTCTAAGCATTTATATACATTTTTCAAAAACCGTAAAATTTATGTGTTATAAGTTCTTTTTGCACTAAATCTTTTTATATTTTATCATATTTAATAATCTTTCCATACGAACTCTTCCACCTTTTCCAAGCTCCATTTTTAGACTTTTACCTGACATTCCACGTCCGTTATAAAAACTTTGAAAAGGACATATCTCCATCCCCTGAAAATAGTTTTTAAATTTACAGCTCTTCCCACACCATATCTGAGTATATGCATAGCTTCATCTAAAGTTTTATCATTTTCCACCACAAATTATAAGCTACATCGGCACCTACTCCTTTAGTTTCTGACATAATTTTTCTACTATATCCATTTCCTTATAAGAATATACTTCGCTCGCACCATACTTATAAGCTAAATCTTTGCAAATCTGTCTAGTCCCTATGGCTGATTATTCTACCTGCGCCATGCAGTCTTGCCCCAAGATTGCCATAAGGCCAACTGCACCTATACCAAATACTACTACTGTATCTCCTGTTTGTATATCAGCTTCTTCCGCACCTGTAAATCCTGTCGTAACCATATCAACACACATAAGTGCATCTTCTATATCCACTTCATCAGGAAGTATAGCTAAATTCATATCCGCATCTTCTACTATGAAATACTCGGCAAATACTCCATTTATACTTCGACTAAGTGCATTTGCAGAGAGTTTTTCCTGCATGGAGAATATTTCCTCTTGTACTTGCTGGATGTCTCCAATCCGGTGTCATAGATGGAACTACTACTATATCACCTATTTTAAAAATCCCTCACTTTTTCTCCCACTTCTACCACTCTTGCTATTGCTTCATGCCCAAGTACAAGATTATCAGGCTTTTTAGAACCTGTTCCATAAACAGTATTTACATCACTTGTACACATCGAAATAGCTATAGGACTAAGTTTTGCTTGATAAGCATCACTTATCTGCAGTTCTTCAATTTCTTTTATAGTGCCTTAGCGGGACTTTCAAGAACAAAAGCTTTCATTTATTCTCCTAAATATCTTTCTATATGATTTGTCATTAATGTATATATATCTATTTGTTTATTAAATATTTGTTTAATATTGCCTGCTATCTCTTTTTGCTATAACCCGGTGCAACTATGAGTATTGCAGATATATCCGTTTTAGCGGCATCTAGCGGAGAGATTATCTTTATATGACTTGCAGGTGCATATAGACCTTGTTTAAAAGGGCTGAATCTATAATAAATTCTATCTTATCCTTTTAAATCCAATGTTGCACATATAGTAAATCCTTGATGGCTCGCACCCCAAATTGCTATATTATTATTTTTTTATATGTTTCTATGAGTTTATATGTTTCTTTTTCTTTATATCTTCTTTTTGTCTTACTATAGCAGACACATCGGGCTTTCTCTTTTTGCAACTATAACTGCCAAAGTATCTCTATTTACCCTTTCTTCTTTCAGAACATCAAAACCTGCATTTGCAAGCAGAGTCTTTAAACTGTCCATACTATAATAAGCTATATGGTCAGGTATTATTTCATAAAACTTTCCTGCTCCACTATGTATTCAAAACTTGGAACTGTTATAAGACCATAAGCCTCTTCTTCTAAATTATTATAAATAGCTCTAAGATAGGTAAGAGGTTTAGGCTGATGTTCCAAAAATTGAATGAAGTAAATGCCTTAAACGGTGCATTTTAAAAATATGATTTTCACTTTCGGGAAAAATCTCTATCTACATTTAAACCATTTTCAAGTGCCTTTTGTACCAATTTTTTTCGCTATGCTCGACTCATAGGCCTTTACGGATAATCTTTTAAAAATTCCAAGAAACTCTCCGCCACCACAACCAAGTTCCAGTATTTTTGATTGTTTTAAGTTACATAATGAAATAAATTCATCGTACTGACTACGCCTAAGCTTATCCATAGTTGTAGATAAACCTCCGGCTCTTATCACATCTTTATAGTAAAAATACAGGCTCACAATCCAACTGAACCAAGCCGCAAGCTTTACAATGACAAAGCGATATATCTATACCCTTATCTTTATCCAAATTTTCGGCACTAGGTATATCCTGTGCAGAGGACGTATATGCTATTTATAGTAAATAATTTTTTTCCAATTCTCCTTTACATACTATGCAATTTTTCAATTATCCCTACCTCTTTAAAACTAAACTTAGGTGTAAAGCCGGGTTACTGCTTTTAATTTACTTATATCCGGATTTAAGTATGGTATACCTTCAGAACTAATATCTTTCTTTATAAAGCCCAATTTTTGTTCTTTACCATATAATTTTGCTATTTCTAAGGCAAAATCTTTTAAAAATTCTCGTATCTTCACTAGCTATATTAAAGATATATTTCTTATATTCTTCCTAATATCTTTGTTTTCTAAAAATTCCTCTAATTTAATACTTAAATCTTTCTCTAAAGATAAGCTAAGTATAGCATTAATACAGTCTTCATATAAATGTAATTCCATTTTTGCTACACTCACCAAGTGCCAATTCTTTATCTTCTCTAAAATATTTTATGCAGGTAGAAATTAAAGAGGTTTCATGATCAAAGTAGCCATAAGTGCTAAATATTCTGAGATGAATATATTCAATATCTAATTTTTCACAAAGTTTAGCTGCTTCTCTTGTTATTTTTAATTTAGCTTTTCCATATAAAAAGCGGATTTTCTACTACTAATTCATCACATTTTCTTCTATATGTCTATCCAAAGTTTGACCATATTCTGCTTGAGATCCGGCAAAAACAAATCTTTTAACACCAAGTTCCTTGCATTTTTCTATTAATTTTAGTGTATTTTCTATGTTTTTATTTTGTATATCAGTATCCATTCTTCCAAGGACACCCCACACCCTCCCAAAGCAAAATGCAAACATAAATCCAGTTTCGGTAAAGCTTTTAGGATTCATAAGTTCTATTGTTTTTCATATCCCTTTGTATAAGATATAAATTATCATGTATGCTTCCAATCTGGACATATTGTTAGAATTTGCACGAACAATTCCATAAACAGTATGACCTAAGTCAAGTAATGCCACACGAACCTATAAAAACTGCTTATTCCTGTTATTAATATCTTCATTTTTATTACTTTCTACTCTTCCATTCTAGGAATTATCATATTTTCATCCATTTCTTCATCAGATAAAAATGGCACTAAATCTTCCACGGCGGACTTACCAGCGTCCATCTGCAAGTTGTTTGCCTGATGATTTTGAGGCTCAAAGTTTTGTTCTTTTTGTAACAAAAGGCTTCCATTATTACAGGACCCTCATAGCATAAGCTTTTTCTACCGCTTCTTTTTAATTCGAGTGGTTTTTGCACTAACATAAGGATATCCATAAGCAAAGCTAATTTTTCCATATCAGGGAAACTTAAATCTCCACTGTCTTCTCCTATGCCTACCATAACTTTATCAGAAAAGAACTTACTTTGAGTTTGTCTTTATACTATGATAACCACCATTATTTATAAGGAAAATTTTTAATATTCATCTTATGATGCTACGATAGTTTGTAATTCTTGCAAGTTCATTTTGTATACTACCATCACCTGTAACTAAGATTAATTCTTCGTCATATCTTTCACAATCTTTATTTGCTATATATGCTCCTATTGCCGCAGGTAAGTCATAACCCATTGAAGCTATAGCTGAATTTGAGATAAATCTTTGACCTTTTTTAATAATATATGAATGTCCACCTACTACACAAGCCGAACCATTTCCTACTACTGTTATTTGATTTTCTCTTGCCTGCTCACTTATATGCTTAATGAAAGCATATACATTAGCTAATTTAGTATTATCATTTTCTAAAAATTCAGGTCTACAGACAGGATATTTTTCTCTCCAATATTTTACTGTTTCAAGCCATGTTTTACCTTTTAGGCCCTCACCGTTTGACCATAAACTGCCCTCTATATTATTTAACTCTTCTAATAAATCTTTTATAAATACCTTGCAATCTGCATGAACAGGTATATCTATATGTAAAGTCGGTTTTTAATTCTTCCTTATCTATATCATTTACTATAGTAAATGCCTCTCTCGCCCAGCCTTTATAATTAAAACCTACTTGCCTTAAACTAAGTCTGGAACCTATAGATAAAACCAAGTCTGAATTTTGTACAGCAAAATTTCCGGGTCTATCTCCAAAATTCCCCGGTCTACCCGCATAAAGAGGGTGTTCATCATATAGACAATCTTCACTATTCCAACCAACTACAACAGGTATACCAAGTTTTTCTACAAGCTCCATAAATTCTTTTATGTGCATTTTCCTATTCTAATACCATTTCCTGCATTTAAAAACCCGGTCTTTTTGAATTTCTAATTTTTCTATAATTTTTCTTATAAGTTCTTTATCTAAGTTCTTTGGTAAAACATCTTTATTAAAGTTCTTATCAAGTTCTTTATCAATATAAGGTGAATTTTTCTTTATGTCCATTACCACCATTTTCAAAAATTCTCTATATCAAAACCTATAAGTTCATCTTCTTCTACAAATGCTGATTGTACATTTAACGGAATATCAAGCCACGTTGGTCCGGGTCTGCCGCTAGCAGCCAAGTAAACAGCCTTTTTCAAGACAATACCTTATACGCATAGGTTCTATAACCATCTCTGAGTATTTTGTCATACATTCTATAGATTTACATATATCAAACTCTTGATCTCCCCAGAGCTCTTATGACTAGTCCTGTTGATGGCATGTGCAATCATATCTAACCTGTCCTGATAGAATAAGCATAGGTATAGAATCAAGCCAAGCTCCTACTACTCCTGTAATTGCATTTGTTCCACCCGGCCCTGTTGTTACGCAAAGAAGAGCCATTTTATCATTTATACGTGCATAGCTTTCGCCGCTATAGCACTTGCCTCGCTCATGATGATTATATAGAACCTTAAGTCCTTCTCTACTATGACCTAAGGCATCATTTAAGAACATAGCACCACCACCTGTAACACTAAAGGCACGTTCTATTCCAAGTTCTACTACTCTCTTTGCTATATAATCACTTACTCGTATTTTTCATACTATGTCTCACCTTTCATTTTCTTATAAAGCTAATCTGAGTATATTCTAACATAAGTTAATAAGTTTTCATATGTAGAAAAGAGATTACAAATACAATTAGTTTGTAATCTCTTCTATTTATATCTATTTTTAATAATATTACTTTTTCTTACTTAATATAATTACTATTTTTATTAATATGTACACTATAGCTATTAAAATAACTAGATTACTTGCGGAAACTATTATATCTAAAAAGAATGTCATAATCTTACCTCACTGCTGCGACCGTACCATGCAAATCTATATCTCTTTCATAAAACTTAGTTACACCATTAACTAAAAATGTAATATTCTATTCTTCCACTGGCATAAACATATATATCTTTTCCACTAGGGTCTAATATCCGTACCTATATTATCTTCCACCCAATTAAAACCAAGGCTAAATCCTGATGTTGTAGTAAATGCATCCGCATACTCTATTGTACCCTTATTACCCGGCAACGATGTTCCATAACAACTTTAGATGTATTTTTACCAGCTACTCAAGTCTTTTTAGTTGCCACTGTTACCGTTCTGTCCGTCCCTCTAAAATCAATATTAATACAGTCATCTTCTATATAAACTTCATCTAACAACATTTGGCTTATATAATTTTTGCTTCATCTTCTGTATTAAACTCCATCGGTATAACGCCAGTAGGTATGTTTGAAGTTTCCGTAAAGATTATTTCCTCAGCATGTACGTCTTTAACATACGCAAGTAATAAAAAGAAAATATAACTACATATAAAAATATTAAACTTCTTTAACATCATATACTATCTCCTCGTCTATACTAAACCTATAATTAGCAACTACATAGAATTAAATTAAAACATCGGAAACACCTCCCTCATATTCCCAAATCCCTTTAATATCAAGTATCTATACCTCATAATAATTTAATTGGACTAAAAGTATATACTAAAGCTTAAATAATGCTAATCCAAATCTTTTTCTTCTATATTTAAAATTATATTATAATAAATCTTTTTATTTCAAGCTTTCAAGTCATATTCTCTGATTTTACTAGTTTTATATGTTTATTTTTGTGTGTTTTACCAATATATTAACTATTCTCTTTAAACTTATATTTTACAAATTCAAAAATATATTTGAATAACCCTTCTTGAATACCACAAAAGTCTGCCTATTACTTTTTGTTTGTCCTCTTAGCATTACTTTTTCTTACTAGTCATGATTTTAAGTAAAAATCCCGAAACTATAGCAAAAACATTGAGGGACTATGGCTATGATAAAAGCAACATCATAATTATTTGTTGAAGTATAGACCATCTTCATAACACTTGGTCCAAAAATAAGCTGCAAGCGCTAAACCTACAAACATTATCCCATAGTTTACACTATTATTTTTAGGACCAAAAGCTTCGGCTGTAAATCCCGAAAAAATAGCCATATAAGAACCGAAACAAATACCAACCAGTGCAACTCAAAATAGAATAAAAGCACTGTACCCTCACCGCAGTATGTAATATAAATAAACCTATTATAGCAATAACAGAAGCTATTCGTGAGGTATTTATTCTACCAAGCTTATCTGATATACTACCTGCCAAAACTCTTCCACACACATTAAATAAAGCTAAGACAGAAACTGCTGTAGCCGCCATCATCTTATCCATTCCTACCAGATTTCTTGCTATTCCCGAAGCTTGAGATATAACCATCATACCTGCGAAAGCTCCCAGCATAAGAAGAGTAATCATAAAATAAAAATTCTTTTGAGGGCTAACATTTGCTTCCAATCTTTACTTTCTACGTTTGTGCCATTTGTAACACTAGCAACATAACCCTCCGGTACAAAAATCAGCCGGACACGTTTCTAAGAAAAATGAAGCTATACTCACTACCACAAGAATATTATTCCTACTAACTTGAATGTGAAAGTTATATTATACTTCTCTATCAGTATAGTAATTATCGGTGGCAAAATAACAGAACTAAGTCCATAAAAAGGCTGTTATGATACCACCCTGCCATACCCTTTTTATCAGGGAAAAACTTAACTGCCGTTGATATTGTAGTTCCATATACCATACCAAGACCAAGACCTGCAAGAATACCATAACTAAGTAATAAGGAGAAAAATACTTGTCGCAAATCCTGACAAAAACATCCCTAATCCAAACATTATACCGCCAACTAAAACTAATTTTTAGGTCCGAATTTATCATTGAACCAACCCCACTTATCATTGTTACAGGTCCAATTGATGTTGCAACTGTATATACAATGGCTAAATCAGCGACACTTATCTCCCTTCCATATAAAAGACTAAAATGTTCTGACATACCAAGTGCAAATACACTCCAAAGCATAGATTGAACCTACACACAAGTTTATTAGACAACTTGCAAACAAAAATCCACCATCTCTTTTTGTTAAAGACATACTTTAATTTACCTCTTTTTCTTTTTATAAACATCGCACATTATATCATACTTATTTTCATTATAAAAGTTATTATCCTATACAAATACTGGTATAATATACTTTTTCTACTCCTATAGCTTTTAGACTTCTTGTACAAGCCTCTATGGTTGCTCCTGTAGTGTATATATCATCTACTAAAGTACATTTTTAAAAGCAATTTTTGTATTCAATATTACCGATAAAAGGCTTCTTTTTAAATTTTTAATTCTTTCTTTCGGATTTAATTCTTTTTGAGCTTTTAGTATTCTTCACACGACTTAGAACCTCATTTTCAAGATTTATTTTTAAATATTCACTTAGATATGCAGCGAGAATTTCAGCTTGATTATATCCTCTTTGCTTTTAGACGTTTTTATGTATAGGTATAGGAATTATACAATCTATATTCAACTTTTTATTTCTTTTTCCCCATATGGATATATATCATCTTTTGCAAATACTTTTAGCATAATATTTTTATTATTATATTTAATATCATACATAATACTTGACGATAGACTATCATATATTTTAATAGCGGAAAACCTTTCTCATAAGATTTAGGATTTAAAAGACATTCATCACAATATTCATCTGTATCATCTTCTATATGTTTCCACATTGCATACAAAAGGGGCTTTAATAAGTTTTAGTTTCCCTAAACAAGTTTTTACATATACCATAATTTTTATTATCAACTATCTTTTTACATACAGGACATCTCGGCGGAAAAAAATACTGTTCTCCAAGATGTCCTCATACTTTTAAATATTTTAACAAACTTTTTATATTCATATTTTATAAATTTATTTAAAATTCTTCTTCCATTTCAAGTTCTCTTATTCTATCGTCCAGTCCGGAATATCTCTTCATCTCTAATGTATTATTTACCATACTATAGAAAGCCTCTTTAGAACCGACTAAAGAACCATATTTCTAGCTCTGGTTACTGCTGTATAAATAAGATTTCTTGACATAAGTAATCTTGGACCTGTAAACATAGGCATTATTATAGCAGGATATTCGCTACCTTGAGACTTATGAACCGTAATTGCATAAAGTCAACTCAAGCTCGGATACCATACTAAAATCATATTCTACTTCCTTATTATCATCATATTCTATAATGATTTTTGAGCATATTCATCTATATCTTTGATTATTCCCTACATCACCATTATATACACCTAAACCACTGGCTGTACTTATTCCACTAAGGCCTCGTACATTCCATTCTATTTGGTAATTATTCTTAATTTGCATAATCTCATCGCCTTGTCTTAAAGTTAAATCACCAAATTTCTTTTCCGGTTTTTCGTTTACTTGGAGGATTTAAGTGTGCCTGCAAAAATAGTATTTAGTCTTTCACTCCAAGTACACCTTTTCTCATAGGTGTCATAATTTTGTATATCTGTAGCTTGGCATTTTTAAATATGGCGGTAACTTATCGTAACAAGTGTTAATATAGCCGCTATTATCAGAATCATCTCTATTTATAAAAAGGAAATCATCACTTTTTCTTGTCCAAATTTATCATTTCTTCATCTATCATCTTATGGGCATTTACTACAATATCACTGCTGAGTTCCTGTCTATAAATTCTATTTAAAACTACTACATTAAAAACAATCTGAGGCAATTATATCTTTTAATACATTTCCGGCACCTCACACTAGGTAACTGCATTAGTATCTCCTACTAGAATAAGTCTTGTTCCTACACTTATAGCTTTTTAACAAAGAATGCATAAGACTCAAGTCAACCATACTTACTTCCATCTATTATTATTACATCTGCTTCAAGAGGATTTAATTCATTTCTCTCGAATGAAAGTTCGTATCTATCTTCTTCATTTTCATCACTCGGTAATCCATTTATTTCCAATAATCTATGTATAGTTTTTGCCTCATGTCCTGTAGCCTCTGATCATTCGCTTTGCAGCTCTACCTGTTGGGGCAGCTAAAGAAACATCCATATTTTTATCTTCAAAATATTTGATTATACTATTTATAACTGTAGTCTTTCCTGTTCCGGGACCACCTGTAATTATAAGTAGTCCTGAATATACTGCTTCTATTACCGCTTTTCTTTTGCAGATCATCCAACTCTATGCCTATTTGATTTTCTACCTTTTCTACACTTTCTATGACCTTATCTTCATTTTCATTAGAGCGAACATTTATATCGTGGAGCATCTTTTGCTAAATTTAATTCCATATAATAATTATTGTTACTATAAATAGCATTATACTCGGACATTTTTGACGACTACTCTCTTTTCTATCTGCATATCAAGTATATGTTCACTTATATCTGCCATATCCAACTCCAAAAGCTCAGCAGTATACTTTAGTGCATCTTCCAGTGGCAAATATACGTGTCCATTTAAGGCTGCACTTTGTAATACATACATAAGACCTGATTTTATCCTAAAGCCCGCATCTTTTTATACCTACTTTTTAGCTATATCATCAGCTATCTTAAAAACCCACACCTGCTATATCATCACTAACTTATACGGATTACTGGTTATTATAGAATATAAAGTTTGTCCATATTCTTTATATATTTTAGCTGATAATTTCATACTTATTCCATACTTTTGTAGAAATATCATAGCTTCAGACATATCTTTTTCTCTTCTATTTGCTCACCTATAGACATAGCCATAGCTTCGCTTATACCTTTTACTTCGGATAATCTTTCGGCTCTTTCTCAAGTATGTGCATAGTTTCCGTCTTAAATTTCGCTACTATTCTTTTTAGTAAGTGTCGGACCTAAGCCTTAAAAAGCACCTGAACCCAGATATTTTTCTATATCTTTAGTTCCTCCGGCACTTCTATAGTATAAGAATATACTAAAAGCTGCTCCCCATAACTAGGATGCAGCTTCATCTCACCTTCGGCACTTATATATTCGCCTTCATTTATATAATTAAAATTTCCGACTATAGTTAGGTTCTTATCTTTCAAGCTCTAATGACAATACGGTATAACCATTTTCTTCATTTCTAAAAACTATTCTATCAACATAGCCTTTTACACTTGTCATTTAAGTATTATCTTCTCCTATCTTCTTCATCCGGATGTCTAAATTCTATAAATTTTTCCTGTTCCTATAGCAACAGCAGTAAGAGGTTCCTCCGCTATTGATGTTTTGTATTCGGTTTTTCTTCGATAAGATTATCTAAACCTGAAAGTAAAGCACCACCACCTGTTAAAACTATACCTCTATCATAGATATCTGCCGCAAGCTCAGGAGGTGTTCTTTCTAAGACATAATGTACAGCATCAACTATTTGCATAGCAGGCTCTTGTAAAGCCTCCAATGTTTCATCACTGGTAACTACTATAGTCTTAGGCAAACCTGTTACAAGGTTTCTACCTCTAACTTCCATAGTCATCTGTTCAGGTCTTTTATATGCTCCACCTATATTAATCTTAATCTCTTCAGCTGTTCTTTCTCCTATAAGCAGATTATGTTTTTTTCTCATATGACGTACTAAAGCTTCATCAAAATCATCACCGGCTACTTTTATAGATGTGCTTACTACAGTACCACCAAGTGAGATAACAGCTATATCAGCAGTACCTCCACCTATATCTACTATCATATTTCCACAAGCTTTTGCTATATCTATGCCCGCTCCTATCGCAGCCGCAACCGGCTCTTCTATAATAGAAACTTCTCTAGCACCTGCCGCATAAGTTGCATCTTCTACTGCCTTACGCTCAACCTCTGTTGCTCCTGAAGGTATACAAACCGCTATTCTTGGTTTTCTAAAAGTTTTCTTTCCTACAGCTTTATCTATGAAATAGCTAACCATAGTAACTGTATAATCGCTTATAACACCTTTTCTAAGCGGTCTTACAGCTATTATATTTCCCGGAGTTCTACCTATCATAAGTCTTGCTTCTTCACCTATAGCAAGAATCTTATTTGTATCTTTATCTATAGCAACAACGCTAGGCTCTTTTAATACAACACCTTTTCCTTTTTATATAAACCAAGATACTTGCTGTACCAAGGTCTATACCTATATCATTTGAGTTTAACCCAAATAGTCCAAAAACATCTTTTCACCAAGTCCTTTTCTCTTATTCTTTAAACATCGTAAAACCAAATACTTTACCTGCTCGTGCTTGGTTCCTCTTATTTATCCTATATTATATACAAATTTTCAATTCTAAACAATAGGCAAATTATCTTTTATTTTATAAAAAAATCTACCATATTAAAGTAAAAAGTTTATTTTATTCTTTATCTTTATATAGAATTTCTATCATATTATCTATATCGTACAACAAAAGAAAAGAATTAGCTTTCGCTAACTCTTCTCTTTTTGTTTCAAAAGTTCTAAGAATCCGAACTTAACTTATTCTTTTTCTCTTCTTAATAAGAAAGATGAGTATAAGTATTACACTAACTAAGATAGCAATATAAGGTATTATATTGGTACTATCTCCGGTCTTTGGTATAAATGGATTGCTTAAATTACGTTTTTCTTCTAGCAGATTTATCACCTTCGCCATCAGCATTATAATATGGTATGGCAACATCAGTAGATACCTGTACACCTTCATTTGATACATTAAATATCTGTATCTTTTCTTGTGATACATTAGGTCCCGGTTTGTTCTATAAAAGCGATTTACAATACCACCACCTATAGAGCCTCTGCCACCATTTTCCACCACTTACATTTCCTATAAATACGTTATGTACATCAAATGCAAGATTAGTATACTTAGCGTTATCAGGATCTATTTGTACTTCTTTAACACTAATATTAGCTCTATAACCCTAAAGTTTCTTCTTCCTTTACAGAATAATTTATAAGTGTTGTACCATCTGCTTCGTAATATGGAAGATTTCTAACAGTTGTTGTCCAAAGGTGTCTCCTCTTTTCCATTTAGAATTATAGGATTCACCTACCTTGATACCATCCTTTAATAAATTTATTCTTACTTCATTTACTAAGAACTAGCGGAGTTTTCCATGTTTTCTCTATAGTTATATTTCTTGTCCTTACTACATTTGAAATAGTAAAAGCTGATATTTCCATTCTCATCTACTTCTTTATCACCATAATAAACTTTATAACCCTGATAGTTTATCCTCTTCAGGCTCTTTTTACTTCATACTCTATTTCAGTCAGTCCATCTTCTTTGAACTTAGGAACATCTTTAAAGATAGCTCTTAATTCTCCATCAACATCTACTATAGGGAGAGTTTCAACCAATTTTTCTGTCCCTTAGTTACATCATACAAGCTTACACTTACCTTGGCTAATTTTTTTAACTCTTCCGGAGAATATACCTCTAAACCATAGAACTTCTTAGTAACTTCAATATTCATAGTAGCTAAAAACATTTTTACTTCACCGTGCAAAGCATCGTTACTCTCTGTAGGTAATAATTCTATGTAATTTTTCAGGTATAATATACCCCGGTACCGGATCTTCTTTTACATAATAATGAATGAGATTTTGACCGCTTTCATCATATTTTGCAAAAATCTTCTATAGTAGCTTCATAATTTTCACTACCATCCAACACCAGTTTATTTGTATTCTCTCCATTTTTCTCAAAGTAAGCAGGTTCATAATCACTTCCTGTTGCTTTTTATAAATATTGAAAGTAACACTTGGTCTAGCATACCTACTTGTAGAACCGCCCATATCTTTTTAAGATTTATAGCTCTTCTTACCCTAGTATTTGTAGCTTCAAAACTTAGCTCATCACCTAAATCATTCAAACTAGATGTATAACTAAATTCATAACTCGGTTTAGTATTTTTCTTCATATAAACCATAATCCACTAAAGTATTTCCATCTATATGATACTTAGGTAAATCTACTCAATACATCTGCCCAAAGCATTTGTCTGACTTAAAGCAAACTTCTTATTTTCTAGATTTATATCACCTAAATTAGCTTTTATCTATAAGAGCTAAGCTAACATTTGGTGCTAACAGCAGAGCTACACCTTGCCATAATTTTTTGCATTTACCTTGATAGTCTTTTGCTGTATTAGTAATATCAAATTTAATATCATTTCCTACAAGACTATTATTATAAGTTACCTCATAGCCCTTTAAGGATGTACTTTCTTCTACCTTGTATACAATTTCAGTTGTACCATCTTCTTTATAATATGGTAAATTGTCAAACTTAGTTGTCAAACAGTATTTTTCTCTATTTAGTATCTTTGTTTCTCTTTACTTTGTATGTTCACCATTAGTTACATCGTAAAGACTAACTTCTACATTAGGTAACTTTTGCAAGTGCTTCTAAGTTATATGCGTCTAAACCTGACCAAGTCTTTTTCAACAAAGACATTTCTAGTAATTAACTCATTTTCTATACTTGCAGATAAATTATTCTTATCTAAAGCATCAGCACTAAGTTTTACTTTTTCTATCTCTTTATATCCCGCTATAGGGTTCTTCACCTGCATAGTAAGTAACTAGGAGTAACTCCATCTTCTTCAAACCTAGGTAGATTTGCTATATTTACAGACCAATTATTAGCATTTGATAATACTATATTACCTGCATCTCCTATAGCTTCCTCACTATTATCTACAGCATGTATACTATTTACTTCGTAAAGTTAGTTCCATCGCCACTCTTATAAAGCTTAAATGTTACATTAGGTCTGGTATATCCTGATAGATCTTGTGCCCAAGTTTTTGTAAATGAGCATTTGCTACAACTCTTTTCATTTGTACCTGTTAAACTAATATCTGCTATTCCTGCTTCACTAGCTTGCTTAAATGTATATCCCAACTTGCTACTAAAGCTCTTCCAATGAATATTCTATAGCTTTTCCATCTATAGTATATTTTGGTAGATTTCAAAGCTTCCTTAAAGTCATTTCCTACGTTTAGGTCTACTTCCTTATCAGTTAAATCTACACCTGTCTTATTTGCTCTAAGTGCCAATCTAACTTCCGGAGCATTTGCTACATCTGTTCTTGTCCATCTTTTCTTAGCTTTAATACTAACAGTATTTACAGTATTTTTTTATACCTTGAGTAATATTATTTTTGCATCTACAACAGGTGTTGCATAAGTAGTTATGTATCCGACTAAGCTTTCAGTTCTAACTCTTGTACTTTGTATACAATAGGTGTAGTTCCATTTTCTTTTAAATTCAGGTAATTTATCATACTTAGCTTTATATTTTCCATCTGCCGTATCGAGTGTAAGTCTTTTAGTTTCTCTTACTTTTATAGGATTATTTATATCTGTAACATCATATAATTCTACATCTACATTAGGTAATTTTTGCTTGTTCTGCTGTAGTATATAAGTCTAAACCTTCAAAAGTCTTTTCGATATTTACATCTCTAACCTTTAAACTATTCTCAAGACTTACATTTAACACTTCATCTTCTAATACTAAAAGCTTTTCTTCCTTCAGGTGTATTATATCCTGCAATGGCATCTTCACTTACATAGTAGAAGAGTTCGCTAGTTCCATCTTCTGCATACTTAGGAACTTGAGCTGTAACCACAAAGCTTGGATTAGTATTATTACTTAAAGTGTAGCTTCCTACTTCTGTAGCCGTATCTGCATCATTAGCAGTATTTTTTTATAGTCTAAATGTTACATTTGGTTTAGTATAACCCGATAAATCATCTGCCCAAGTCTTTTTAAGCTTAATAGGACGAAGTACCCTAGTATTAGTAGCTGTAATACTTAGACTGGTATTGGTTACTCCATTCAAGCCCGGATTTGTACTAAATGTATATCCGGATAAGTTTGTAGCTTCACTTACGTTATATTGAGCCAATGTTACACCATCTATATTATATTTTGGCATATTCACTATAGTCTGTGTAAATCCATTAGTATTATTCAATACTACACTCTTATCTGTTAGATTAATACTTGTATCCGTACTTGTTAAATTTAATGTAATCTGTGATGCAAGATTAGCTTCTACACCCTCCCAAACTTTATTTATTGTTATAGGTATAGTTTTTACTGTGTTGTTATTCCTAGTTTAAGGTTATTACCCTCTGCTTGTGCTGTGCATAAGCCACAGCATATCCCACTAAAGAGTTTTCCTCAACTTCTTTAACAGCGTATTTAATTTCAGTTATTCCATCTTGTTTATAATATGGTAAGTTTTCATAACTTGCTTTCCATACACCATTATCTTCTATAGGACTTTTTCTTCCCTAGCAGTTATAGGATTTGTTTCATCTGTTACATCAAGTAATCTTACATGTACCTCAGGAAGATTAGCTTTTGCAGTTGCTGTATATTTATCTATACCTTCCCAAGTCTTTTCTACAAGAACATTTCTTGTTTTTAAAGTGTTTGTAAACGTAGCTTCTAATGCAGTATTTTCAGCATTTGCAACCAATTCTACTTTACCTTCAGTTCCTGTATATCCTGCAACTTCTCTTTCTTGTGCATAATATAATTAAACTACACATCTGCCGCATACTTAGGTTTATTTAGCTTCATCGTAAAGTTTTCATTAGGATTTTCGTTTGCACTTAAAGTATATGTTCCTATTAAACTTGCATTATCATTTCCGTCATCCGTTTCATCTGCAAATAAATCAAACACTACATTCGGTCTTGTATAACCTGATTCATCATCTGTCCAAGTTTTCTTGACAACTAAATCTTGCATTACTCTGGTATTGGAAATATCTACTTCCCACTTACCAAAATGGTGCATTCAATCTATCCTCTTCCGATAAAGTATTTTTCTGCTTTGAACTCTTTTCTTAACATCGCCAAATTCATAACCTACTAGACTAGGTTCTTCTATAACAGAATACTTAATAGGGGTAACTCGTCAGCCTTAAATTTAGGAAGTGCATTAAATGTAAACTTAAAGTTGTTATCAGAATTTAATGTTGCTGTCTTTCCTGCCACTATTTCTACATTATCTCTATCTGTTTCATCTACAACCTGTACTGTTATAGGAGGTGCATTTTTCACCTCTACTCCTGTCCAAGTTTTTGAAAACATCCAGTTTGACTGTATTATATGTATTTGTGATAACAAATTCAGATTTAGTTAAAAACAGAATTATCTATAGGTACTTTGTTCTTACAATATCTGTAGAATATCCACTCATAGGTGTTTTCTTCCACAGCATATGTAATTTCTGTTGTACCATCTATCTCATAATATGGTGAGACGGTAAACTTATAGGTATAATCATTGTTTCCACTAGTATTTTTGTAACAGTAACAGTCTTAAAGTCTGCACCATTCTTCTTTTAATTTAAGTTCTATACTAGCTTCTTCTTTACCAACCCAAGTCTTAGAAACTGAAATTTCTTTTTCCTTAACTGTATTAGTAATAGTATATTTAGCATTTTTAGTATCTGTAGTATAAGTTACATCATAACCGCTTAAATTAGCTGCTTGTCTTTCTTTTTACTCCATATACAATTTTCAACTGCATTACCTTGATTATCATACTTATATTTTGGTAAGTCCGTAAATGTAGTCTTATAGGTAGAATTACTTGTATCAGTTGTATCAAGTTCAAGATTTGCAGTTCTTCCGGTAATAAGCATTTTATTATGGCTATCTGTTACATCATATAAAATCTACATTTACAGTCGGTAAAATTAGCACGTTGCTCATCTGTATACTTATCAAGACCAACCCATCTCTTCTCTACAGCTATATTTAATTTCTCTTCGGTATTTTCTATATTAGCTTTCAAAAATACCGGTTTCAGCATCTAAGCTAAGTAATATACCACTTCCATCATTCGGAGCATTGTTAGTTTGTATAACCTGTTAAAAGCTTCTTCTTTAACATAATATTTAATTTCTGTTATACCGTCTGCTGCATACTTATTAAGACCTCTTAGGCTTGCTTTGTATCTATTTGTAGCATTAAGTTCTACAACACCTAGATCTGTAAGTTCTGTAGGGTTATAAGTATTATCATTTGTATCATCAGCCCATATATGTGCCTTAACACTCGGATGAGTCTGTTCTACTCCATGTATACAAACTATCGACATCATGCCATGTCTTAGATAAGTTAAGCTCTACCTTTTCTCTTGTATTTGTAGCATTTATAGTAATATTATTATCTTCGCCTCTATTTACAGTATAAGTATATTTATATCCTGCCATAGAATTTAATTCTTTAGCTATATACTTAATTTCTGTTATACCGTCAGGTCTATGCTTAGGCAAATCTTGTACTGTAGCAGTGAAATTATTGGTATTATCTAAGTAATAGCCGCACCTACGTTTTTATGTACCGTCTCTTCACTAAGATCTGTTGTTGTATCATCTGTTACATCTACTATTTGCATCCTAACAGCTGCATTAGTCTGAATCAACTCCCACCCAAGTTTTATTTAGAATAATATTTTGTACTTCTAAAGTTATTTGTGATAATAGCATTTATGTCTGCTCCCATATTTGCATCTTGACCATAATCTGCAAATTTAGCATCATTCATATCTGTAGTTGTTGTATAACAACTCTTACTTTTATTATCTGCATATTTTTCTCTTAAAGCATATTGTATCTTTTTGTAACTATATTTCCATTTTCATCTGTTGTGTATGCATAGCTTGGAACATTGGTGAATTTAGCAAGATACTTATTATTCTCTAATTCAAGCGACTTAGTAGCTATAGGATTTATCATGTCATCCTTATCAAATAATTGAACTAAGACTTCAGGTGCTTGTGTAGGATCTACATTTACCCATTTCTTTTCTACTACTATATTTCTATCTACAGCTTTATTGACTATAGTCATATTCTTAGTAGCATCGTCATAAGTATATGTCGGTTTTTCAAAAGCCCGACATTTCCTACTTCTTCTACCCTATAGACAATATCTTGACCATTCTCACGCTTTGGTAAGTTTGTAAACAAGTATTGCCAGTTATTTTCAGCACTAAAAGTAACCGTTTCTACATCTACCGTAGTATCTGTATCTGCTATAGGTAATCTGGAACCTGATGTAACTTTCTTTAATACTACATTTACTGTGCCTTCAGAACTTCTCTTCCATCTGTAAACTCCCAATTTTTAGTAACACCTATTTGTGTCTTGTTTATATCTGTAGCCGTATTTGTAATAGTAAAACCTGTTTCCTTAGTACCTGTTATTACGGAAGTATATAGATTTTCATCTCACCTACCTCATCAACTTGATAATAGTACGGTCTACCGTCAGCATCAGCTAACTCTAAGTTTGTGAACTTAGTTTTCCACTCATTAGCGGCATTCAATACTACTATGCCGTGTTCATCTGTTAAACCTGCTATAACTACAGGTGTACCATTTTGTTTTATATTATTTCTACTAAGTGAACGAAGCATTCTTACATTTACACTAGCTTTCCGAACCTTCTGACCACTTTTTCTTAACATCTATATCTATAAGTTTAACATTAAATACTACCTTCTTATAATATGGAGCTGTTGAATTTATTTCTATATCTATATCTCTGTAGCCGCTTCCGGTTGTTTATAATCAGCTGGTGCTGAAATCTCTAAGTACATAGTTTCCATAAGGCAACTTATCAAAGAAAGCTATACCGTCTGTGCCTGTAACTATAGTTTTTAAAGGTTTAGTATAATCCGCTGTTGCAGTAGTACCTTTATAAATAGCAAAGCTTGCACCAAGTAAACTTTTTCTTTGTATACTATCATACTTCGAAACAAGTATACTTCCTTGTCTTACATCATTATTCAAGTAGAACGAGAATGTTCCGTTAAATCCGGTTTTTAGCTTCCTCACTTAAATTGATACGCTTCATACCTGTAAACGAAGCATATCCATCTATGGCTTCTTTTCAAAAAGACCATATTCAGTTGCGAAATCAAACTTATAATTCCCGAAATTTATTTTTCCTTCGTTATCAGTAATAATATCTGTGTTTCCATTTATTTCTATGGCATTTCCTGATTTTTCTCCGTCAACAAGTTTATAGAGTTCAAACTTAACTCCTTGTAACGGAATATATACAGTTGCAATATTTGTTCCCGTCATTCTATAAGTAATATTTGGTATTTCAGCTTTCTTACTGTTTACGTAAGATTTAGCCTCTGCAAGACTTACATTCTTATAGCCTGCGACATCACTACCCTTTATACCTTCTACATTTGTAGGGTATATCACTTAATGTTCTTTCCAACCTATAAACAATAGTATTTGCATCAGTCTTATCATAAGCATTATCTGTTGCCATAGCATCTGTAACCTTGCTTGGTACAGTAAATTCTATAATATTCTTACTTAAGGCATATCCGGCGGTGCTTCTTCTTCTTTAATTTGATATAAGCCCGGTTCTAAGTCTGTAAACTTAACTATAGCATCACTTCCTTGCATAGCAGTAGTCTGTTCACCTACTTTTTGAGAGCTTGCTACATTTCCTTCACTATCAAGACTTACCTTGTAAATAACAAACTTAGCACCCTCTAAGGCTCTGGCAGAGTAGATTTATCAGTCTTTTTAACTGTTATCTCACCTTTTAATATCCTTTTCAATATTTGGAATATTTAAAAGCATATTGTGTAAAACACAGTATCATTACCTAAGTTTATAAAGCTTTCCGTCATTAGTGATTTTAAATTTATACTCTCTATCATTATGTTTATATAAATTCTTTGTGGCAGAATTTTGTTGTGCTATCAGTAACTCAGTAACCTTATATTCAGTTTCTGTTTTTAGATTTTTTTAATATTACTTCACCCAAAATTATTGGTTGCGTCTGTGGTAAGTGTTTGTCCACCACCTTCAACTTTAAACTTATATCCTGAAGCCTTTTTCTTTCCAAAATCTGTTAAAGTGTTCCAAGTTGTTGTATCTAAAAAGCTGTACATCTTCTACCAATAGTTTTCTAAATAGGACTTGGAACTTATCATTTATAAATTCTACTGTTATATCTGTATTTTCAGCATTAATAGTAACCGTCTTATCAGCCGACTTTTTCGTAGCGGTTTACAGCTGCCGACTCTATCTCAGAGATTTTTGTATCTGCCCTCAGGAAGATTCTCCATAGTATAAGTACCATCAGCACCTGTCATTACCTCTTCATTTATAGTATTATTACTCTTCTCTTCACCTTTTATAATAAAGCTTATATTTGCTAAAGGACTGCCATCTGCCGCTTTCTTGTTTATCTTAATTTTACCTACAACAGGTTTATAATTCATAAACTTTCTTTTAATTTGATTTTCAGGAATTACATAGTTGTAATTATTAGCTTCTGCACTCTTGAACTCGTTAGGACCTATATCATGTATATCGGTGCTTAAAAACATATTCATCAGGTGCAACAAACTCTTTTATTCTATACCTCTTACTGATATCTACATTCTCAAACTTAACAGTTCCATCATCTTCAGAATAAGCTGGCTCCCACAGATTGATTCGGATTAACACTAATATCTACAAGTTCAAATCCTGCTCCTGCTAATGGAACAGCTGTATTATCATTTGCAGCCTTCCCCAGCTTTCCATACTTTTTAAATGTAATACTACCCTCCGGAAGTACCATATAGTTAAATACACTATTTGGCTCTGAAAAATCTCTATAATTTGTTGTTCCTGCATCATAATGTCTAACAACAAAAAGAGTTTACTGCCTTTTGCCCTTCATACTGCTCTCAAAACCTGCAAGTCTTGGTGCTTTCATAGGTATATGAAGCTCTAGCTCTTCACCCTGCATTAAGTTGTTTTATCACCTATAGCAGTTATTCTAACCATCTTAGTATTGGCTGCGGTGTTTCACTCCAAGTATAAGCAGTATTGGCTACTAATTGATCCATATTCTGGTTAGCTAATATATCTGATACTGCTTCATCAGTATTTAAGTAAGTAACTTTATACCCCTCAGGTACTTTTAAGTCTGTATTTATTCTATCTAAATCTATAGTATCTCCAAACTGTGAGCCTCTAAGTCCGGTCTTATTTAACTTATAGTCATTTAAACCCGGGAAAAACGTTTATTATATCAATACCTTTTATACGGTATAGATGTTGCACTGGTATCATAGTTCGTTATAACCATCTTATAATCAAACGCTTCTTCCGAACCTGTAGGTGTTTCATCTTGCCAAATAAAATCTTGCCTATTTCTAATCCACTCTCTGGAAACCAAACCGGAGCTGGTTGTAACCTTTACACTTGCTTCATCATAAGAATAAAGTTTTCCATTTCCAGGTATCTCATTTCCATGAGGATCTAAATACCTATCTTTCTCTCTTGTTTGTGCAGGAGATACAACATTTACATTTTGTGCATCCCAAGATGCGTACACTTTATTAGTTAATACAGGCTTTTTGATTCTCCTGTATATACCGAGATTAACTGTAGCTACACGTAATGGAACTTCTCTTCTAATATTTCCCTCTACTTCATAATAGGTAGAAATATCATACTTTGAGAAGTAAATTCTATAGCTGTTCTCTTAACATTTTGTCCATCTTCTACAGTGTCGTAATCTTCTATTATTTTAAACTTACCACCATTTCTTATAAAAATGGATCAAGAACTACATCACTCTTTTTAACTCTGCATTCCCTTAGGTAAAACATCAACAATTTTTAAAATTATTTAATTTTTACATTTGCTCTATCTTGACTACCTTCAATAGAGATTCCAGCATAATATGGTATGCGCCTTTGTTGTCCCAAAATTACTACATCACGGATTCTAAGGCAGGAATCTCTTATAATTACTGGATTGCTATCATGTATTAAAAGATTTTCTAACTTTTACATTAGCTTTATACTCAAGTATTTTTAGTTTTAGCATCATCCTCAGCTATCCAGGTATTTTGGAATGTTTGCATACTTAGGATCATCACTCTTTCTTATTTCCCTTTTATTTGTTCCCTTAACATACGCATCAGCTACAAACATTGCTCTATTTTGTAAGAAAGTTAGTGTTATCTCCTGTATTCCCATTAAACAATTGTTCATCCGAGTTTTTAAGTTTTGTAGCAACAATCAATCGTATGTCTATATCTAATGGTTTTCACATCTGTTCCAAGAAAATCTATTTTTAAATAATCTATATCTACTTCGGTATACTTGTACCTTTAGCTTTGTTTACAGGTACAGTTTTTCAAATACTATATTATCAGCTGTAGGATTTATTGTATCTCCAACTTTTTATATGCCCTTATAAGAACTTGCATATTATTTACTTCTTCAGGAGTTTTGTGCAAATCTTATACCTGTATATCTTAATCTTTCATCTAAGCCGTAATCTATGATAGCGGCATTTTTAAAGTCTGTACTCTCATTTGTTGCATTATAATATAATTCATAAGTAACTTCTTTTTGCTTTATCCTCTTCACTATCATACATATAGCCTGTATCTGAGACCCCTTGACTACGAGGGCTTATACCTGTTATTTTGTACCAACCGATTTCACCTTTAGATTCATAAGTATCTACCTTAGGTGCATAAATTACAAGTTGATCTCCTTCTCCAAGATCTCCTGTAGCTTTTTACAGTCTTTCCTATATTTTCCAAATCTTCCGGAGCCCTCGCAGGAGATACTTCCACATAAGTCTTATTAACCACATTTGTATCTGCTTTCAGACCCGGGAATTTTTAATTTCAGTTTTGGTAAAAGATTAGAATTTATAAACCATGTAGTTCTGCTAGGCGAAAAGCTCGTTTTTACTTATCACTGTAGTTCCGTCATCTGATAAATGCCACTGAGGATTTGCTTCTTGATCAAATACAGCTCTCTTTGTAACTTCTACACCATTTTCTATAGCAGTATACTCAGGTAAAACCGTTCTAAGAGTAACTCCATCTATATTGTAGTAAACATTTGAAATTTCATAATTATAAGTATAGTAGTCAGGATTTTTGTACTACTGTATGGGTATCTCCATTAGCTTCAAATTGACCTAAGTCTCTAGGACCATATTGAGCTGTATTATATCACTGTATAATTATAATTTTAATATTTAACGGGCCTTGTACAGTTATTCTAGGCCGGTGTATACACAAGATTGAGTTCTACTTTTCTGATTCAGCTATTATCTTATCATTTCCATTATTATCCCTTATCCCAAAGGCGCATCTTTAAGTTTGCTTTTTGCACCTTCCGGTGTTTCATTAGTTTTAAACCTATACCCTATAACTACATTTTCTTATAGAAGCACTTGCAGGGATATTTGGCTTCAGATCTATTTCTACACCGCCATCAACTACTCTCCATGCATCATTAGCATACCAATTGCTCGGTAGCTGCATTTGTAGCAACTGTTACAGAATTCCAATCTATATATGGAGAATCTATATTAATCTTAATTTTACCATTCTTTATAGGCTCTTTAACTTCTTCTATATTGAATGAAGATAAGCATCTGTGTAAAAGCGAATTCCAAGATGGAGAATTAGCTGTATACTCTCCGATTTGCGAAGTTATAATACCGTTTGCATCAGCTATACCATAAGTCAACTTTGGTCCTGTTAAAGTTTCTACCTCCAACTTTCTGTAGGTAAAAGTTATCTCTCTATCTGTCCTACTTCCTTGTTCTTCATAAGGGAGACTTATTTCTTTTCTTCCCTGCTACAGTTACTCCTGCATCGTCAGTAGAACTAACTAAAACATATTCACCGAAGTCCGGAGCAACATACTTTTTAGAAGTTGGCAATATACCATTATTTATATTTCTATCTTTCTCTTCGTATATATATTCTCTAAAAATCAGGCTTATTAGGTCTACCATCTCTACCATCGAGACTCTCACCACTTTTAAGTCTATAATTTACCTTTACTGTACTAGGATCAAAGATAACTTTTCTATATTTGGTTTTTATGCTTCTCTTACCATTATAATCATAAGTAGCATCTTGATATTTTTCTGTGTATGGTGCAGGAGAAGTTCTATTTAATGTTCCATCCGGATTAGCGGATTTGTAAGAACTATACCTCCTGGCTGTGCCTGTCCCATAACTTTTGGCTCTTTACCGGTATTAAGATAATTAAATAAATTGCTACCAAACCTACTTTATCCTTAACAAGCAGACCTGTAGGCATAGTCCATATTACAGGTTTATCAGTATCTACTCTAAAATGAAAATTGTAAGTACCTTCCACCTCTTTTTAATGTAGGTATTTCTATAGCTTTAACATAATTATCTGCAAAAGCATAATAAGCTATTTTTCAAGTGATGGAAATTGCTCAGCATCTAAGCTTAGTAAGTTTATTAGAAGAAAAATCCTGCATATTTGATTTCTTTTTAATCTAGGTGCATTTACTTTTGTTATCTTGTTATTATTGAAAGCAGAACTATTTACTACCTCTAACAGTGGAATTGATAAGTTCCTTCTAATCCCGAATAACTGAAAGCATATTCTCCCACACTTGTTACATTATCTAAATTAATTCTGGATAATCTACTTCCCTCAGGTGCAGTATTTTGTGAAAAAGCATTATTCCCTATACTGGTAAGCCTTGGCATATCTACACTTGAAAGCGGGTTTCTATCGAAGGAATTTTCCCCTACTACAGTTACATTTGCCGCACTTACAGATTTCAAGTTAGTCCATCTAAAAAGCATAGTTACTCCACTGGTAGCTCTATCCGAATTTGAAGTCTATACTCACTTTCCAATAAGCTTTAACTTACCTTTATTAGTCGAGACCTGTAACCTTACGGAATCTGTAGTATCCCAAGTGAAATCGTCCTCAGTATAAGCTCCGTTAATCTCTTCTTCAGATGGATTTATAATGTAGTTTTCATTACTACTTGCAGTAGTATCTGCCTTTGCATATATAGGTATTAGATTTCCGTACTTTTTTAATCCCGGATTATAATCCGGTCTACCATTCTTATCACCATCATAATAGTTTTCATTCCAAAAAGCACCTCACTCTACTTACTATCTCCGAAGTCTTGCTTCTTTTTATTAAATTATTTCTAAAAGCTTCATTTCCTATAGTAGTTAATTTTTGCAGATTTAGCTCTGTAAGCTTATTTCCCGTTAAAGCTTCTTTTGTCCCAGACTTACAAGCTCAGGAGCTTCCAACTTTGTCACGTAGCATTATTATTAAAGCCGAAATACCTATTGTTTCACTTTAGGTAATTTTAATTCCTTTTTAACCCATTTTTCATAAAAACTATAGTTTCCTGAGTTTATAAGATCAGCGCTATCAATGAAGTAAGTAATCTTTTTCCCGAGCCCTGAGAATAAAATACTCCATATCCCAGCTTTGTGACTCCTGTCAAATCAGCACTCGCTATATTATTATATTGAAAGATTTGGTCACGTATCTCCTTGAGATTTGGAAACTGTTCCTTTGCATCTATATATGTAGCTTAGTATCTAAAACACATAAGTTCCTGACTCCGTCCATGCCTGTAAGTAAAATACCTTGTGATAGTCGCTATCTTCTCCTATTTTAGTGGAATCAAAAAGCAAAATTTTCTATTTTTCTCAAATTAGAGCTATTAATTTTTAAGTCCGGTATTTTTGAAACGTTGAATGTCCTACTTCTTCTACATTACCAAAAATCAGATTCTTCTAATTTGTCATTTCCTTTAAAAGCATTGCTCTCAATCACCTTAACATTTGGTAATTCCACTTTTCAACGTATTTATATTACTAAAAGTATCATAATACACTCTTTCATATTTCCGTCAAAGTCTTTTTATAGTTTCAAATTTTTCTATCTTTAAATTTTTGTGACCCTGAGTCCCTTCTACAATACTTATCCTTAGTACCTGTAACAGGATTTATATGGGGCAATACAAGATTTTTATTACTATTAGCTTTTGTGGCACCGCTAGGAGATAGACCAAGCACCTTATGTGCATTACTACCGGTACCATATACAAAGTCTCCCAGTACCCAATCATTACCTAATAGGAAGTTATTCATATCTAAAACCGACATAAACGTTTAATGTAAGTCTTTAACTTCACTGCTAGCTTCATCTCTTAATGTATATCTTACTTCATGTATTCTACCTTCTACAGAAGTGTCTATAGTGCCAGGTTCTATCTCTACATTTGCACTTAAATCTTCCCCTGCGGCATTTCTTGCTATAATAAGACTCCTAAGAGTTTCTGCTATATTAGCATCGTCACTGTCTACTTGGGGTTTTTAGCAGGATTTTGCATTAAACTTAGACTGCTAGTTGCTTTTCTATATTTAACTACAAGATTATACCCATTTTCATTTGGAATAAAAGTAATACTTCCACTAGTATTTCCATCTTCTAATACCGGGTTCATAATTTGATATGCTAGGAGGTATATAGGTATTCTCACTTCCTTTTGCAAATACATCTGCTGCAGAGCTGAGATCATTTTCCCCAATATAGCATCATCTAAAAGTTTTTGCTCACTTGTACTATCAACATAAGACACATGACAGTAACAGGATTCATCACATATCCGTAACCACCTTTAGTTTTTGTACAGCAGGTATATTAAGCGTTTCTAATGTACTGGTAACTTTACGAACTTTCCATTATACGAGAAAATATCATCACCTATAGTTGTTAAAGTATCAGGTATAGCTACTTCTTCTATATGGTTATTCTTGAATGCGCTATTTCCTATTTCTACAAGTGCTCTCTCCCAAATCAATATTAGATATACTATTGTTAATGAATGCCTCGGACCTACCTTTTTCTACCTTATTAAGACTCAATGTAGTAATAGCATTATCTCTAAAAACGTTATTTCCTATTTCTTTTTACACTATCCGGAAAGCTACAGTCGTTAAGTTATTACCTGCAAAGGCATAATCTCCCTATTTTTACTATATTATTTCCTAATGTTACAGCAGTTGAGGTTCTTAAAATAAAGGCTCTATTCTCTATCTCCGTAACATTTTTCCATCTATAATATCCGGTATAGTAATACTAGCATCTGTATTTCCATCTACAAGACCAACTATAGAAACTGTTCCATCCTCTTTGACAATATATCTAAATATTCCTTCTGTCAAAGCATTAGCATATTCATCTTCATCATCAGTCGATTCAAGACTTGCTGTTCTCACCTCTGATAAATCGATTTCACCGGCATCATTATCTTCATTTAAGTTTTCACTACTTTATACTTATAGGCTGTGAAGCAGTTGCGGACTACCTTCTGAATTTGCCAATATAACAGGTATATGCGATGATGTCGTTATCATAGCCACTGTCAAAAAGCAAAAACTACAGCTCTATCAATAAAATTTCTCGTCTTTCTTTTATATTTTTCCCATATATACTTCTCCTATAATATACTATTAATAATTGAGTCGCCAGCAATTATAAATACTTTTAATATTTTCATAAAATTATTTTTGATACATATATTTGGGAGTCATCACGGTATTAAAAGCTATATATTCATCAAACATAATGCCGCTTATTAAAAGGTATTTATTTTATCATCTACAAAAAGTATATTCAAAGTTAAAATTAACATATATACTATCGTAGCATCAACATATCATTTCTGTCACTTCATTTTAAATTATATATTTATATTATATTATTTAATTTCTATTGTCGATAGATTGTGCAAAATTTAATAGCACTTTTACATGAAAATGAGCATAATTCTATTTCTTTTTGATTCTCATTAGCTTTTTGTAAATATAACTCTTTCTTTTTATTTATAATTTTATACAAAATATGATTTCCTTTTTCATCTATATTCTTTATTATCCAAATTATTATTTTACATCTTAATTCTAAAAAGTTCCCTTTTTACTATATCTCAGGCTTTTTCTATTTTATATATATTTTTCGTCCATACTTTCGACATAATTATAAGTTATATTATTCACTGTTAGCGAAACGTTAACAGTGGTTTTCAGACAACTGAAACTACAAAGCTTTTTCATACTCATACTGGGTGATCAACTACCCATGCTAAAAGATCCCCTTTATATAAATGTGAAAACGTTATCTTTATGATAACGCGTGTTTTATCTTATATTAGGTTGTAAACTTTTAAAGGAGCTAATATAAAAATAGGTATAGCATATCTTTCTTTATGCTTAGCCCATCACAATCAAAGAAAAGAATTCTACTATGCTCTACAAAAATTTATATATCAAAAATTATCAGGTTTTAGAGTATTATATAATGAATAATATTATATATACTATGAGTGAAATATATACTTTTATATACTAAGCTCCTAAATATCTTATAAAAATATTTAGAGTTTATAAAAATCTCCCATAGAATAAAACTATGGGGATAAAAATTAAATTTTAATTCAGTTTTAATTACTCGATAATTGTAGCAACTCTTCCTGAACCAACTGTTCTACCACCCTCACGGATAGCAAATCTCAAGACCTTGCTCACAAGCTATGTGGGTGAATAAGCTCTATTGTCATTTCTACGTTATCTCCTGGCATCACATTTCTGACATTTGCTGGTAACTCACAAACACCTGTGATGTCTGTTGTTCTGAAATAGAATTGTGGTCTAGTTGTTGAAGAAAGGAGTATGTCTACCACCTTCATCTTTTTGTTAATACGTAAACTTGTGCAGTAGATTTTCTTGGTCAAGTTACTGTACCTGGTTTAGCAAGAACTTGTCCTCTTTCGATATCTGTTCTTTGAACACCTCTAAGAAGTGCACCGATGTTATCACCGGCTTGAGCCTCATCAAGAAGCTTTCTAAACATTTCGATACCTGTAACAACAGTTTTTCTAGTTTCTTCATGGATACCAAGAATCTCAACTTCATCGTTAAGGTGAAGTGTACCACGCTCTACTCTACCTGTAGCAACTGTACCACGCTCCTGTAATTGTAAATACGTCCTCTATTGGCATAAGGAATGGCTTATCTGTTTCTCTTTCTGGATCTGGAATATAAGAGTCAACTGCAGCCATAAGCTCCATAACCTTATCACCCCACTCACAGTTAGGATCTTCAAGTGCTTTAAGAGCTGAACCCTTTACAACTGGGATATCATCACCTGGGAATTCATACTCGTTAAGAAGATCTCTGATCTCCATTTCTACGAGTTCAAGAAGCTCTTCATCATCAACCATATCACATTTGTTCATAAATACAACTATGTATGGAACACCTACCTGACGAGATAGAAGGATATGCCTCTTGTTTGTAGCCATAACACCGTCAGTAGCAGCAACAACAGGATAGCACCATCCATTTGTGCAGCACCGGTAATCATGTTCTTAACGTAGTCAGCATGTCCTGGACAGTCAACGTGTGCATAGTGTCTGTTCTCTGTTTCGTACTCAACGTGAGCTGTAGAGATAGTAATACCTCTTTCTCTCTCTCTGGAGCTGTCAATGTTTTTCAGTTCTACAATCTTATTTGTTTCTGAAGGTAACTTTGTAGCAAGCACCTTTGTGATTGCAGCTGTTAAAGTTGTTTTACCATGGTCAACGTGTCCTATTGTACCAATGTTAGCATGAGGTTTGGTTCTATCAAATTTTGCCTTTGCCATTTTTAATAATCCTCCTTAAAATACGACCTTTTTAGGTCTAATCATTAGATTTCTCTATATTATATACTAAAATATTTTTAAATCAATATATTAAAACTTATTTATCGCCTTTTCTTTCAGCAACTATTTTCTCTTGAACTGACTTTGGAACTTGCTCATATTTATTAAAGAACATTGAGTAGTTACCACGTCCTTGTGTTCTTGAACGTAGGTCTGTTGAATATCCGAACATCTCAGATAGTGGAACATAAGCATTTACTTGCTTACCGCCACCAATATCTTCCATACCTTCAATACGTCCACGTCTTGAGTTGATATCACCGATAACATCTCCCATATATTCTTCCGGCATAGTTACTTCTACCTTCATTATAGGCTCAAGTAATACTGCTCCGGCTTTAGCCATAGCCTCTTTGAAAGCTAATGAACCGGCTATATGGAATGCCATTTCTGATGAGTCAACCTCATGGTATGAACCATCATAAACATTTGCATAAATACCAAGAACAGGGAATCCACAAGGATACCTGCCTTAGCAGCTTCTTGTATACCGTCACAAATTGGTTGGATATACTCTTTTGGAATAGAACCACCAACTACGCTGGACTCAAACTTAAATGTCTCTTCAGCATTTGCATCCATAGGAGCAAATCTAACCTTACAATGTCCATATTGTCCACGTCCACCTGATTGCTTAGCATACTTAGAATCAACTTCAACTTCCTTAGTAAATGTTTCTTTATAAGCAACTTGAGGAGCACCAACGTTAGCTTCAACATTGAACTCTCTTAAAAGTCTATCAACGATAATCTCAAGGTGAAGCTCACCCATACCTGAGATAATAGTTTGTCCTGTTTCAGGATTTGATTTAGCTCTAAATGTAGGATCTTCCTCTGCAAGTTTTTGAAGTGCCTCTACCATCTTTTGTTGTCCGCTTTTTGTCTTTGGCTCTATAGCTATATCAATAACAGGCTCTGGGAATTCCATTGATTCAAGTATAACCGGATGTTGCTCATCACAGATAGTATCACCTGTAGTTGTTGCTTTGAAACCAACTGCAGCAGCTATATCTCCTGAATATACTTTATCAATTTCTTCTCTCTTGTTGGCATGCATCTGTAGGATACGTCCAACTCTTTTTTACCCTTTGTTGCATTTAAAACGTAAGAACCTGAATTAACTGTACCTGAGTAAACTCTGAAGTAAGCAAGTTTTCCTACGAATGGGTCTGTCATAATCTTAAATGCTAAAAGCAGCAAATGGCTCTTCATCAGAAGAGTGCTTTTCAATTTCATTACCGTCTAAATCAACACCCTTTATAGCAGGGATATCTGTTGGAGCAGGCATAAACTCAATTATAGCATTAAGTAATTTCTTTGAACACCTTTATTTCTATAAGCTGAACCACAACATACCGAATTGCTCTACAATCACAAGTAGCAGTTCTAAGTACCTCTTTAATTGTTCAATACTTGGCTCTATTTCCATCTAAGTATTCCATCATTAAATCATCATCTAACTCACAGATTTTCTCTGCAAGCTCTGTATGATATAATTCTGCATCATCTTTCATATCATCCGGAATATCAACAACAGAGATATCATCTCCCTTGTCATCATTATAGATATATGCTTTCATCTCGAATAAATCGATGATACCTTTAAATTCATCTTCCTTACCTATAGGTAATTGAAGACAAATTGCATTTTTCCCTAATCTTGTACGGATTTGATCAACAGCTCCGTAGAAGTTAGCACCTAATATGTCCATCTTGTTGATGAATGCCATACGAGGTACATTATATGTATCAGCTTGACGCCATACATTTTTCTGATTGTGGCTCAACACCACCCCTTAGCACAGAACACACCTACTGCACCGTCAAGTACACGAAGAGATCTCTCAACCTCTACTGTAAAGTCTACGTGTCCCTGCATCGATAATATTGATACGGTTCTCTAGCACCTTTTAAATTTTTGTTATCAGAGCCTTTTACGGTCCAATGGCAAGTTGTAGCTGCAGAAGTAATTGTGATACCTCTTTCCTGCTCTTGTGCCATCCAGTCCATGGTAGCTGTTCCCTCATGTGATATCACCTATCTTATAGTTTACACCTGTATAATATAGGATACGCTCAGTAAGAGTTGTCTTACCCGCATCAATATCGCCATAATACCAATATTTCTGGTTCTCTCCAATGGATATTCTCTTCCAGCCATGGTTTCCTCCTATATTTATTAGAATCTATAATGTGCAAATGCTTTGTTAGCCTCTGCCATCTTATGCATATCTTCTTTTTCTTAACAGCAGCTCCTGTGTTGTTAGCCGCATCCATAAGTTCATTAGCAAGTCTCTCTCTTGAGTTTTCTCGCCTCTTTTACGTGAGAATAATGCTAACCATCTAAGAGCAAGAGCTTGTCTTCTCTCCTGCGTTTTACTCGATAGAACTTGATATGTAGCTCCACCTATTCTTCTTTGCTTTTTACTTCAAGTACAGGCATTATATTATTCATAGCCGCTAAAATACTTCTACCGGATCACTACCGGTTTTATCAGCTATACGGCTAAATGCTCCGTACACGATCTTTTTGTGCAACACCCTTTTAAATACCATCATACATATTGTTTATAACTTAGTAACAACTTTGTTGTTGTATAAAGAGATCTGCTAATACATCTCTTTTTGTGTATGTCCTTTACGTGGCACGTTACTCCCTCCTTAATACTATTGTCAATCTCTTGACTATTAGATCTTTGGTACTCTCACTACCTTTTAGGTGCGCGCTTCGTGCTCGGTCTTTATATAATCTGCAACCTACAGTTATATCAAACTCGGCACTATTACCTTAATTATCTAATTATTTCTTGTCTTTTGGTCTCTTAGCACCGTATTTTGAACGAGCTTGTTTTCTGTTAGCAACACCTGCTGTATCAAGTGTACCACGGATAATGTGATATCTTGTACCTGGCAAGTCTTTTACTCTACCTCCACGGATTAATACAACGCTATGCTCTTGAAGGTTATGTCCTTCACCCGGAATATAGCTTGTTACTTCGATACCGTTAGAAAGTCTTACTCTGGCAATCTTACGAAGAGCTGAGTTAGGCTTCTTTGGAGTAGCAGTCTTAACAGCAGTACATACGCCTCTCTTTTGAGGAGCAGATGCATCTGTAGCTTTCTTATGAAGAGAGTTGAATCCCTTTTGAAGAGCTGGAGCTGTTGACTTCTTTACTGAAGTTTGTCTGCCTTTTCTTACTAACTGGTTAAATGTTGGCATTCCTTTTTACCTCCTATGATATTCTGTGGTTGCTGTTTTTCAGCCAAACTCGTGCTAATATGCACGTCAAATTATTTTTACTACCTAAAAAGAGCTTGTCAATAGGATAAAATATACCTCTATATAAGCAAAGAGATTTAGAAAATGTATTGTACAATTTCATAAATCTCTTTATCATATTATTTCATATCTTTTTACTACACTATATCTTCTAACTACTCTATCTAAGGTTTTTATATGTATCGTAGCTTTTTCTCTTTCTTCCGCCTCTTTCATAGGCATCTCTAATTCAAAATGCATTTCTTGTAATCGCCACTTTACATGCATTTCTCCCAGGTTGATCATACTCACGAGCTAAGAAAAAAGGCTTCTACATGGTTTTATTCTGCTATATCAAAAGCTTTAGCCATTTTGATCAGCTTTGAATATCTCTATTAGTAGCATTGAAACCTTGCTCCAGATGATATTCATATGTCTACCTTTTCCACTGGAGATATATACTCTGCTTTCTCCATATAGTTTCAGTACATCTAGAGTTTTTCATATTTACAATAGGCTATCCTCACTATTTATAGCCTGTGTATCATCTTCAAAGTGGGATCTCTAAATCTTGCGGATATGGATGCCAAGCTATACCATAATCGTGTATCTTTTTAGTTCATCGTTTAACAGCCTAATTAAATCTTTAGACTTGTAATATCCCGTGCAGGTGATTGTGCATTCCATACATAATCATAAAGGAATATAGACATTTGCTTAGGATTGTTTTTGTTTTATAGCGTTATACGCAAATACGGAAAGCCTTAGATATTGATCTGCATAATTATCCAAACTTGTATGTGGAGTATAATTCCATACTTCAGGATAATTTATTTCATTTCTATTATCCAATTATCTATTGAATCTTTTTGTAAAGACTGGCAAATTGATTTGCTATCTGCCTTGTAGCAGCTTCACCCTCTGCAGTCGCCACATTAAATCCATAATAATGTGCTTACCGGCTTTTTATGCCGTAAAGAGGCAGGATTTGGATTATTTCTAGGAGTATTTAGCATAATAGCTGTTACACTAACACCATTATCTTTGGTTTCCTAAAAGTTATTTGCAAAATTTGTTTGTAATTTGTGAATTATAAACAATGTGTTTTACACCTAAATCTCTAACAGATGTGTTGCTAAACAGTGTATCTCTTGTAGCTAAACCTCTTTCTTAGGAGCCGACTTGGCAAAAACAGAACTTCCATTAGCACTAATTGCACCCAAAGTAGAGCCCGAACCGAATTAGAACTATAGGAAACACTCTTGGTTTGCACCACTCCATTTACTACCCACTGACCGTCGAGTTTACATCATAGCCATCCACTGATGTATCTACAGCCGAGTAACCATCACTTTCAAAATAGTAAGACTCGGCAATTCCATCACCATTGCCATCTATCCAGTTGCCAAGTAGCTTTTGGATAACTTCCGTTACCATTATCATACCACCAACCATTAGAATCACCTTTTCCACTCTCCCGCAAATGCGGTCATACTCACTCGCAAGAACCAAACTTGCACTAGCTGCTGCAAAATTCAATCTTCATATTAGCACTCCTTTGTTAAAAATATAAAAACATCTGTGTCTTCTTCTCTAATTATATATATATATATATATTTCAAGCTTTTTCAATCTATTTCTAAAATTAATCTTTATAAATTTATACTAATATGTCTAACGCATTACCTTTGGTATAATTTTAATTATTCAATATTGACTAAATATTATTTTAAGTCTTAATTTTTATACTACTTGATACTTAAAAACTTTTTCTGTTAAGCTATACTATATTTAAAACTTAGGGAGAATTTTTATGCCAAATACAAGTTTATATGACAATATTAAGAGAACCGAAACTAAAAAGAAGAAAAACCATTTTTGTTTTCATTATTTTTCTTTTCTATATAATACCTTTATACTTATAAATCTAACTATATATATAGTAACTGCTTTACCTGAGCAAGCATTAGTATATCAGAGCCTATAAATTATAGCAGCTGTGGAGATGACATATTAAACACTCTCATTTCCTATAAAAGCATTAATGCTAAATTTGAAAATGAAGTTCTTGAACTTAAAAAGATAAGTAATAATGTCTACTCTGCTACCGTTAATAAAATGGTAATTTAGAAGTCGCTATAAAGTAACTCTAAATGGTATGTCAAAACATTCTATGATTATATAGGTTCTATAGATGACAACCCGCCCACTATGAGACGGACTTGTAGAGGTAGTACTGTTTCAGTTAATTTTACAGATGAGAATTCCGACATTGGTGGCAGTCTTTATGCTATGGATACTAAGGGATTGAGTCCATATAGATAAGTAAATAATACAGCAGATTTTAGATATGACGGAAGTTCTTTAGAAGTACATCTTACAGATAATGCCGGAAATGAAGTAACAGCAACATTTACAGATAGAGTAGAATAAATTTCTACTCTATTTCATATATTTTTCTGTACTATATCTATTTTTCAGTTATACTTAACATATATTAATGTAAAAGGGGTGGATTTATGTCAAATAAATGGCTTATATGGGTTCGTATTCTTATACAGGTACCGCTAAAGTGTATAACTATCTATGATATAAACTTAGATAAGGAAATTTTATCAAACGTGGTGAAAGTAGATGTAGATAATTCTCGTATTTAACTCTTAGTAATGATACAAAATCCTCTATTCCATAGCTGATGAAGGAATAGTTTTCATTCCGTATTCACGAAAATGGAACTATCAGAAGGATAGGTTGTGCAAGTATAAGAGGTATGAGGGGGTGTCATCTTTCCATTGATAAAGATAATAAATATATCTTTGTTTCAGGCTATCACGATGGAAAACTAACAATGCTACATCTTAACGAAGATGGTACTGTTGGGAGATAGCTGAAAATATATATATCAGAGGCTTAGGTTCTATTGCCGAACGCAATTCCGGGACCTCAGTGTAAGCTGTACACGTACAAGTCCTGATGAGCAATTCGTTTTGTCTGCCGACCTGGTATAGATCAAGTTAAAATATATAATTTTGATAAAAGGACGGTAATCTTCTGTTAGTCGATACTTTGCGTCTGGAACTTAATTCGGCACCTAGATTTTTAGAATTTTCTAAAGATGGACGTTTTATGTATCTAATGTATGAAATGAAAAATTGTATTGAAGTATTTTCTTATTCATATAAAAGAAGGTGATAGCACCTACTTTAGAAAAATACAATCCATTTCATCTCTGGGAAATAAAAGCCAGCCTAGTTACACCGCTACAACTATAAATATTTACTCGGGACTTCAAAATATTTACTGTGCAAAATGCCGGAGATAATGTTAGGCATTGAGAGGATGAAAAAGCGGACTTTTTAAGCTCTTTTGTTTACCTCTTCTATTAGCGGAGATTATCCAAAAGATATAGCTATTACCTGATGCTAATATAGCTTCTATAAACCATGAAAATGGTAGTATCAGTTCTTAATATAGACTTCAAAAATAAACGTATACATGAGTGCGTAATATAAATGTAAATCAACCAAATTGTTGTAGATTGTGAGGTATAAAATGGCAGGTTCTATATGATATTTTTCGTGTTAGAACCTGGAGAATACATGGCAAGGCTGTAGGTGCTATTATTGACGTTCGCTCGCACTTCCGCTATCCGGAAGAAGATATACAAATCTTTTTAGACAGAAGAAAACTGGGCCAAAACAGTTTCACTACACCTAGAGTTGAGAATGATAAATGTAATATTCTTTCAGGTGTATTTGAAGGAAAAACTACCGGAACTCCTATTATGGTCATGTTGGAAAATTTATCTCAACGTTCAAGCGACTATTCAGAGATCTCTTCCTATTACAGACCGGGACATGCAGATTACACCTTTGATTCAAAATATGGATTTAGAGATTATAGAGGAGGTGGAGCTCATGGTGAGAAACAGCAGCTCGTGTTATTGCAGGTGCTATAGCAAGCAAAATATTGGCTACCATGAATATAGAGGTTCATGCTTTTACCAAAGCATAGGTCCTATAAGTGCCAAGCGTTTTTGAACTTGACGAATGTTTTACAAACCCTTTTATATGCCCGATAATCAGGCTGCCGTCATAGCCGCAAATTATTTAAACGAATTAAAAGCCGAAAAAGATTCTGTTGGAGGTATCATCTCTTGCATTTCTACCGGAGTTCCTGCAGGTATAGGCGAACCGGTATTCGATAAGTTAGATGCAAAGTTGGCAGCCGGTATAGTCAGTATAGGAGCCAAGGGTTGAATTTGGTTCAGGCTTTACCTCAGCTATGATGAAAGGTAGCGAAAATAATGATAGTTTTATATAGAGGATGATAAAATTGTTAAGAGAACAAATAATCTGGTGGTATAAGTGGTGGTATGTTGATGGTAGTCCTATTATACTTGTGCCGCATTTAAGCCTACTCCTTCTATCGCCACAACTACAGTCAATACCTCTTTTGAAGAAAATAGATATGAAATTCACGGTAGACATGATCCTGCAATCGTTCCCCGTGCAGTTGTTGTAGTAGAAAGTATGGTTGTTATCACTATATTAGATGCCATGTTAAAAATACATCTTCCAAAACTCGAAAATATTTTAAAGGTATATAGAAATAATACATAATGATAGGATGAATTAAAAGAACTTCAAGATAATAAAGTATAGAGATTTTCAAGCAAAGCTTATTCCAAACCTTGACAGAGAAAAATATACTAGGGTATTCGTATACCTAAACTACGTACTCTCAAAGAAAATACGTAATAAATCCGACTTTAATATACTTTATTCAGAATTTACAAAAGATTTTCACTCTATACATATTATGACGAAACAAATTCTACATATATTATTTATCAATGAAATAAAAGATTTTGATGTTTGCAAAAGGGAGTTAGACAAACTACTCTTTTATAGATAATTGAGAAATTACGATTTATTCAAACCTAAAAGCATTTGAAGACAGAACCTGAGAGCATTTGAATATATCAGCAAATGTATACAAAATACGCATAGCTTACACCTGTCGCTTTGGCATAGTTATGTTGATATACTCTTAAAACTAATTTTAGAGAAAAACAAAATGATATAATTTTAAAAACTCCAAATAATGACTATTATATAAATATGGCTAAGGCTTGGTATGTAGCTACCGCTTTTGACTTATAACTTTAGCCAAAACATCTATATAATCGATGAATATAGGCTTGATAAATGGACTCATACATAAAGCTATTCAAAAAATGTATCGAGAGCCTTGTTATACCCTAATACAATAAAGAACTTTTTAAAAACTTTTTAAACTATAATTTCTTATATAATCTTCGATTTCCCAAAATATATAGCAAAAATATTACGATAATATTTTAGTTAGGTTATACTAACTGTTATCATATCTATTCAAATATATTTTAAAGGAGAATCTTATGAAGAAAAAGAATTTTTATAGCCATCATTTCAAGTATTGCATATGGCATCTACTCTTTTCCCCGAACATTAATAACAAAAATACTGTCGATATAGTATCAGCAGCTACAGTCGGAACCGAAAAGAGGGATAGAATAAACTTTTAACGATGCCAAAACTCTACTGATCCCCAAACTTTTTACTCATGATGCAGGCGGAATTTTAATATATGGGGCGACTACTTTATCTGTAGATCCTAGAACAAAAATTAAAAAGGTAGCAGTTATGGAAAATTTGAGTTTTACCTCTATCTTCTTCCGATATAGATATAGAAGAAATTAGATGAATATCCTAACAAACTATTTTTACCTAGAGATAGCAACTACATAGATATAAAATGGTGGACTTAAATCATATATACTTTGGTCAGATGAGGACCCAAATAGTAAATATGAGTAAACAAATTTTGTAAACGATGGTTATTTATATATTAGAGGGAGAAAAGTGCCAAGTTAGTAATAAAAGACCAGGAATTTGAAATCAAAATATCAGATAAACCAAATAAACTGTAACTAATTTTTAGAGGAAGCCATCACGGAACATTGGGGCGAGTATGGTGCCGTTAAATATAGCGGTCTAAAGCTAACACAAGATGGCGAAGAGGCGTTTTGAAAAAGAACGAAGAGGCTAAGGCACTAACAGAAAGAGCCAAGACTGATACAAGCATTACACAAGACTCAAATAGACACATGATCAACTCTCTAAATCAGACATTCGGCAATCTGTCATGCCTATGAAAAACCCGACTTAAAAGAGGCAATTTCACGTGCCGATAACTTACTAAGCAAAAATGGAAAATGGAACAACTTTTACCAAAGCTAGCTTTAATGATTTAATGACTGCTACAATTATGCAAAAGAACTTTTAAGTTTATCTGATTTTAAACTCATAGTAACCCCAATTGAGGGTGAACCCATAAAAACTCACAAGGATTTTGAAACTGCTCTTACAAACTTAAATGATAAAATAAATAACTTGACTGAAGAGGAGTATTCTCCTACAGATTTAAAAACTATGGGATGCCTATTACGAAAGCTATAAAATCTAAGACCTGATTACGGATATGGATATGCAGATGACAGCAGAAATGCTTTTTATGATAAACTTGACGAAATCAGACACAAACAATTTTATGAGCGATATATATATGAATCGATGATGATGTAAAGTATTTATATTGCTCAAATACTAAAAATGCTATAATCTACAAAATAAAGTTAGACGAAAATATAAAAGGTAAGTATTTCTATAAATACACAAAACCATTGGAAGATTCAGTATCTTCTTTAATAAAAAGAGTATTTCGAGATGGAAATAATGAAATTATAAATATAAATAAAAGTAATCAAAGACTCTGAGGTTTATATCTTCCTCTCAGACAAAAGATGTTATAAAAGAGTTTGAAGGATATACCCCAAATCTTTCCACTATAATTCTGATGACGGTTCACTACGTTTAGTTAGATATTTTTAAAGATGCTAATGATAACTAGATTTGTAGTATTTAAAAGCTACATCAAAAACAAAAGCAAACAAGGCTACACTGGACATATATTATGAAAAGAGCGATGATAACAAAAAGAGACAACGAAATAAAACCCGCCTGTATCTAAGGAAGATAAAATAGACAAAGTTTCACCTACTGATAGCTATCTGATAAAAACACTAACTAACAAAAATGATTTTGATTCAAATAAATCAAATAGCTCAAGTGGTTCAGGTGGTTTTGGTGGAAGTTCCATGCAGGACAAACTTATTTTAGCAAAAAGATACGCTCTCTAATACTAATCAAACTCCTATTGCTACAAGCAAATTGGATAGCAACTGGGAATTAAATAATAATACTGAAATACAAACAAGCAAATGGAAAATATTTATTCTAATTCTTGAGGGCTATTTAGAGAAAAATAACTCAAAGATATGGTATCTCTTCGACTCTTCTTCTAAGATGGTAACAGGTTGGTATAAATCTTCTAACGAAAATGGTATTATTTCAATCCTCAAAAGGAAAATAATGAGGATATAATGTTGCAGGGTTGGCAATGGATTGAGGCTGCTGATAAAAGAAAGATGTTATTATATGGGAGAAGATAATACTACAGAAGGTATTTTTATATACAAATACTATTATATCCGAAAATACACAGTTAACGAAAAATGGTATGGATGGAAACGGTATAGAACAAATCAGGATAAAATAAGATACCAATAATAAACTTAATACTAAAACGAAAAACATTAACGTAACGATATTCTTATGATAAAATATATACATAAACTGATAGCAAGCAGAGAAAGGAGCAATTATGGAAGAAAATGGGAATGACAGACAAACAGTTCAATGGATTTACTAAGATTTGTTGAAAGATATGCTTGAAGAAGTAGAAAACGAAAAGATAAAGAAGAAAAACAAAGAAAAGCTTAGAAAGGTTATAGATAATCTACAACAAACACTTGAAGATTAGGAACTTTAAAATAACACAAAAAGGCGATGGACTTACTCACATCGCCCCTTTAAAGAATAAAGCAAAGTAACTATAACACAAAAAGAGAATTTGAAAATGGAAACACAAAAAGGTTGTTAAATATAATTTTAATAAAATTAGGTTCAGGAAGTATAGCGCAAAAATTATCTATGCAAAAGCTTGGATTGAAAAATGGAAATAGACGAAGAAAACAAAACTATAATCGCAAACTTTAAATGAAGAAAAACAGAAATAACCATTAAAAAGCCGTAAAATCTCTAAATTCCACCATCACAAAAACTAGTTGACAATCAAATTTAAAAATAATGTATCATATGTTTTTGTTCCAAAAAGAACAAAAACAAGCACTCTTAGCTCAGTTGGTAGAGCATGACTCTTAATCTATTTGTCCAGGGTTCGAGTCCTGAAGGTGCATAAAGTCTTTTCACATCAGTGATTGGGAGGCTTATTTTGCCCCCTCATAATTGTTTTTAAAGAAAATAATCGTTTATATATATCTGTATGTATTAAATTAAATTGTGCTACTAAATGTAAATACTGTTTTGTAACTGCATAATCATAGTGTCCAAGTAAGTCTAAGACTTTCAAGATTACCGCCACCCATTATATAGCTAGTCGCAAATGTACTGTCGAAGTAAAATGAGGATGCACTCTTTTATACCTGTATGAAATTTAATCGTTCTAAACATTGAACGAATACGAAATTTGAGTTTATATTTTCTACTGAATTTTTCTTTAAAAGTAAATAAACCATCTTTACCAACAACTCTATCATAGTCTTTTTATTAAAATTCTAACTTACCGGATAAAGGCATACTATCCTTGATTTTTACCTCTTACCATTATTGATTGTTATGTAATAACCGTCTCAAACATATATCACTTACTTTTTAAACCTACATACTTCCATTTGTCTTAATCCACAGTCAAGCATTAGATAAAAAATAAGTTTGTTTCTGTCTGTCTCAAGAAATTATGACTAAATAACCTATCCCTATCATATTAACTTCATCTACAGAAAGCGGTACTATTTGAACATCATCAGCACGAGGCATTTTTAACCTATAAGCTAAGTTATTTATAAAATATCCATTCTCAAACCCATAATTTATAAAAGCTTTAACTGCTCGCATAAGTCCTAACTGTATTAGATCTTATATGACTCCATTCTTTTTAGGTTTTAATCTAAGATATACTATATATTCACGCAATTTATTTTTTGTTATACTATCACAATATATATCATCTAAATCTTTTTCATACTCATCACGTAAAAATCAAAAAGAACTCAAGATTTTTAACATAATATTTATATGTCGAATCTTCCCAAAAGAAATACCATACTCTAAAAATCTTGTCTTAAATTTTCAATAGATTTCATCATTTACCCCCCTTTACATTTTATAACTTTAATTGTATACTATTCTATAAAGTTCGCCTGTTTCATAATTGGAAGATTGCGAACTTGTGATTGATTTCATTTGAAGTAATAAGCTTATCAAAATTAAGTTTATTACTTTTTGCTTTTATAATCGACAAGTCCTTTTATATCATTATCATTAAGCGAACTTATAAAAATGAACCACATCATCTATAAAATGTATCATTATTTTTACCTCTAGTTACAAGTGAATAATTTGTTATTGAATGTAATGCCCTGCTTTACTGTCATTTGACCTGTTATATTAGTTGTATACTCTCTTATCAATTTCAAATCTTTTTAACCTTTTCACATCAACTAGTTTTTGTAGTTCTAAGACGTTTCCAAAAATTCACATCATCACGCCCAGATTTATATCTATCATATCCGTTCTCCATGTCTAAATACCTTTGACGTTAAATAATCTGTTATTAGACTATGATTATCAAGAAGATCATAACACGTTTGCACTCACCATATGCTGCATTATCTTTTTATCTGAAGCAAACAATAAGATTTTTGAATGTCTACGCATAACTTGATATTCTACGTTTAATATTAAAGTCGGTCTCGGTGTTATCTCGTTTACAAATTTTCTAATAGTATCACTGTTACTAGGTATATCTGAGTTAAGTAATTTCTAGCCTTATCTATTAATTCTGTATTTGAGCCATATTCTATGTAAAATTCAAGTCTTGCCCTATTTAAATAAGCCCAGTTTCTCTTTTTAAAACAAATATCATATACATAAAAATCATATCTAGAAATAAGTCCATTAAATAACCAAATCATAAAAAAACCATGGTTTTATAACCTTGCTCTACTACTTTTTAGATTTTTAAATACATTCTCAAAAATATCTTATCCGAACGTTTACCCATAGCCAAGTAATCAATTTCATAATCATCTCGAACTGGACTTTTGTCAGCGTGTAAGGTTACACCTTAAATCTCATCTACACGCATTTTAAATAAATTATCTAAAGTAAAACTTTTCAGGATTATCAAGATAATTTGTATGCCAGCAAATAATCTATTCTGTTACTCATTTACACTTATAATACTTTTAGATTATAAATAAGTCACTATATTTTTATATATTTATAGCTAGATTCAAATGCTTTAGCATAACCTAATAACCATAATTCATAAGACCTTATTTGCACTAGAATTTCACTAGTTACAGATTCGCCACTTGCACTAGATGGTACAGTAGTGAGCTATAAAAATGTCATATTTATCTTTTTATTTGTAAATGTATCGTATGAGCATCCCGCAGTTAAAGGTGTTAAATATATAGATAATTATTTATGTATATCTGTTTAAATTCACTTCTATAATCTAAGTTTTGTTTTTGCTTATTAAAATAATTCTAAGCCTTTTAACATCTACATCTATACTTGTGTTGGTAAAATCATTATGAGTTTTACTACTATAATAAAATGTATCTACATTATGCAAAACTTACATCTTTGTTTGTAAAACAAATAATCTTTTGAGTATCTTCTAACTCACTAAATATCGAACATTCTTGTCTAAATACTTTCATACTTTAAAGTGTGTTGTTTTGTGACAGAAAGCCATTTTGTCACAAAATTTTTAGCCTTTCCGCCTTGTATTTATTGACTTTTTACATATTGTATTTCTAGACCACCTATTAGAAGAATGTAGCAAGATATGCGTTTTTAGGACTAATTTGCCGATTTTCCTATTGTATTTTGTTCGATTAGGACTAACGTTTCTATAAGCCTTTTAACTGCGACCCTGCCTGCAGGGCTAGTGCCCTTGCAGGCGTGTACGCATCACTTCCTGAATATACCTTCCAGGCTTATTCAATGGAATGTACTCATACTTTTTAAGGGTAATTGTTTCGTATCAAATGAATTGAGTATGTTTACATATTTTTGGTATGTAAGTAAGTTTAAAGTGTAAGGAAAAATAGTAAATTGAATCGAATTGTAAAATCATCTACTAGCTTAGATTCTCCAGTACTATTCTTATCAGCATGTGTAATTGTTATTGTCTTTGTTATTCTTCTAGCTAATGAGAAGCAATTAAAAATTCATTATCAAATACATATGATCAGTTAAATCTCTAAGTTTCTTATCTATGTCAAAAGACTGGCTAAATAAGTAAACAGTATGTTATAATGACGTTGATATTTAAAATAATCTCTAACATGATTTTTAAAATTCTTAAAATCACGATTATCCCAAATCAAGCCAACTTCATCAATTAAAATAACAGCATTTTTCCGGAAAATGATAAACACCTATATCTTCAGCTTCAAAATAATAAGTACCGGAACGTAAGTATTGCAGTAGACCGGGTCTAGGTTTTTAAACCATTTCTTTTTAGAATATTTCAAAGCAAGCTTACACATAAAGGTTGTTTTTCCCTGCCTTTTTCCAAATACCTATAGAGCTTTGTATGGGTTTGAATATTTTATTAAATGATATGCTATAAACATTGATAACAAAAAGAATATTATAGCTATTATTAAAATTACCATTTAATACTTCCTCCTATCTCTAAATTTAAAACCTAACATTAAACTTAATATCTTAATTACAAATTCACTAACCGCATAGCATATAATAACAAGTATAGGCAAAGATAAAAAGTATATGTATAGTCAAAAATTCTTCAACGGAAAAAGAAAATCAATAAATGTTTTTAAGAATGGAAGATTACCCATTTTATACCTCCTATCAAAATAAGAGGGTTACAAGCCCCTTAAGCTAAACTACACTTAATGTTCTTAGACACCATGATAAATACGTAAAAGGAACGCTATTATAGCACCACAGAAGAATAAGCCCATTGAAATCATCAAGATAGGGTTTATCAAGCATCCATGATAACAAAATAGCACCCTCTTTTTAATATCCATGCAAAAAGCTGAGAAAATATATTTAACATGTCCGTAATAGTCGCAGTACCACCATCAGCTACTATCATCTCAGCTGCGAATGCATTAGAATTAGATACTAAAGTTATAGCAGGTACTAAAGTCGCTAAAGTTACAGCTTTGTGAAATTGCTGATTTTCCTAAGTCCATTTTTAACTTAGAAACATCTTTTATTCTCCTTTAAAAATAAATTTCTAAAAATAATGATAATTCTTCGCATTAACGGAAGTAATAACACTGCCACACCTAACCAATGGTAATCATTTAGCAAGGGCTTTTGCTCCCATTAAACACCACTTATATATACCATTATTTAAAAGTATCCTTAAATCATCAAACATATACTAACGCCCCTACTAAGGTATTAACGCCTAGTATTAAATGTTTTTAAAAAGTCCGCAAAAATACTGTCAAAAATAATAAAAAGAATGAACCAATAACATACGTTATAGGGTCAAACTGTTCAGGCACATAACCTAGTAATGCCTGTATAGATTGTACAAACATATAAAAACACCACCTCCAACTAAAAATATTAATATAATCATCAAGCTATCAGATACTAAAAAGGGTTGATACATCTTCTGCACTTTACATGCACGTATCTATCGCTTTTGCTCTAAATGATAGCTGCCTGAATACCACCTCCATGAATAGGTTCGTATATAATTATTTGAGTGCTGGTCTCTTAAAGAATAGTAATTGTTATTTAACGCACCATTTAAGTGTAAGATCATACCGTTGTCAGCATTTAAATCTAAAGTATTTCTATACAATTTACCCCAAACTGTAGAAGTGCTTGAATTATACAAATAACCATCTTTATCGACCATTAAAATAATCTTTAATATTAGGGGAAAACAAGCAATAATAAACTGTACCGTCTATAAGTAACTTGTACTTTTAAAAACATTAGTGTACGTTAAATTATTGCTCTGCACTGTAAAAGGAAGAGTGAGAAAGCTCACTCGCAGGCGTAACTATCAGTAACAAGATTTTCATCATAAATATCCGCTACAACTCAGGTACTGCCCTCTATAGTATCAAGTTCATCTGTAAGGGGTTGCACATCTGAACTTGTTGCTGCTAAACTATCACGAATATCTTTTTAAATATTCGTTCATTAAATCTATCTTATATTCTTCTAAACTATCACCTTCTAGGAACAGTTTCATCAATAGAGCTATCCAAAGCTTCATTTTCTATTAGCACTTCTTGTGCATATACCAAGAAATAAGTACACGCACAAAAAGATAAAAACCCTATAAGAAATATTGAAAAAGGAAAAAACTATCATCAAAAACTGTAATTAACAAAAAGCTAAAATTGTCAAAACAAGCACAAACAAAGATAATATTATGACAATATCAATACATGAATCCATCAATCTACCTCTTTTCTTACTCCTTACTATTATCAAAATGTATTTTATTAACACCAAACTTAACTATAACCGCACCTAAAAATATAGACATCAAGCTTATAGCTATAAGTAAGGTTAAATAAGATAAACCGCTACCAATATTTGTATTGGTAAATAATTTTATAGTCATTTTTAATACATCTATAACAAAAATTTGCAAGTTCCATAAACTTATTATTCATATCAACTTCCTTTATTTAATACATTAATTAAAAACTGCCATGCAAATAGTTACTGTAACAACTGCAATAGTAAAAGGGGGAAGGGTTGGGATTATAGCAAAAATAAAAACAAAACCTTTTAATATCATTCCTATCAAATTTATTAAAGCTTGTACTAGATTTACTATGAAATTTACTATTACATCAAAAATACTTTGCAATTGATTTAAAAAACTGAAACATCTAAGTACCCCCTTTAAATCTATACAAGCCAACACATATCATCGCAATTGATACAAAGAAAGAAAAACATTACTACATCATTAAAAAGGACCTAAAGCATTAAAAACATTTTGTAATATAGTGCCTACCAATTTAAACGCAGTTGCATACTGTACTACAGGGTTATTAAATTCAAATTTTTTTAAGTTCTTCATTAGCTTTTATTTGTTATTTCTCCTCTGCTTTTATCTTGAGACTTTAAAGCTTCATCTAGTTTATTAGTCGAATTATTTATTCCTGAATTATCGTAGCCATTTAAAGCCTTATCTGTGTTTTTATCATTGTTATCTTTTAGCTCTTTAGTGTTTTTGTTATCATTCTCTACTATATGCTTAGTTGCTTCTTTCCCGGCTTCTCTTAATGCTTTGAAATTTTCATTAGAGTTTTTCAAGCTTGGCATAAAGATTTGTAAACTCTCCAGCAAGTTGATTCCAAAAAGCAAATAATTGGTCAGATATATGTTGAATAATAGCCTTTAAAAGTGCCAAGAATAAGGTTTTTACGACTCTGCTATAGCCTTTGTATTGTTAGCAGTATCTTTCGTGTTATCCGCTGTATCTTTTGTAGAGTTAGCTATATCTTCAGCATTAGCTTCAGGTGTCTTATTTTCAGGATTAAAATCTTCAACGACTCCAGGAGTAGAATTATCAACAACATTTAAATCTGTTTCAGGTTCATAAAAACCACTTTTAACACCATGGAGCATTGTTCTATCTTTGTAAAAATCTAAATTTAAAATAATATCAATGCTGTAGACTTTTTCATCAATAGTAATGTTAGACATAGCACCAAATTGAGAGTCATTATTTAAGTACCAAACAGTTAAAGGATCATCTGCCCCAACTTTTATTTAATTTATTTAATCGAATATAAGGAATAGAAAAATTCCAATTGTCAACAAGTTCAGAACTTAAAAACTTTTAAAGAATAATTTCCGGCTTTTGGCAAATTTCTTTTTCCCTATATGAATTTTTAAAAAGCAGTTATACCATAAACAGCACTTTGAGGTATTCTCTCATTAACTGTAAAAAATTCCATCCTCATCTTTAAAAGTTTACACGTTTTTGTAAACTGTTTCTTACCCACACCTCAAATTCAAAAACAAAGTAAGAAGCTTTAGTTAAATCACCTGCGTTATGCTTGAAATTTACGTTCATCATTTTTCAAGACTTGTAGGAAATTTATGTGCTTCACTACCATCAGGTAACAACTTCCAACCTCCTGCATGTTTATCCGCAATATGAGCAGAAAAAGGAAACATGACCACTAGCAACCTTAGGTTTATTAAACCCAAGTTCCTCTTTTAAATCTTCATCTGATACTTCAGGAAGCTCTAAAGGATTAGAAAACAAAGTAACATCATTATCTTCTATATATTCAGTTGTAGTATCTTCTGTATCTGTATAGTCGCTTGAGGTAGCAAGATTTGACGCATAAGAACTAGAACACATTTATTGTTAAATAACTAAATAAAACAAATGCACTACATTTAAAAAAGTTGTTTATACAAAAAGCTTTCATCTCCATACCCCCATATAAAGACACGCTAGTTTTCTTATGACAAGGGGACTTGAAAAGTGCCTTTCCAAGTCCCCTAAACTAGTATATATATTTTTGTAAAGTCAGAGGGCGTTCCTTATTCTCATAAGTCCTTACGGACTTATTCGATACCACTTAAACCCTTGACTTTACACCGCCATTTTTAAAGCACAGGCGAACGCACACCTTCGCTACTTTGAAGTAACTGCAGTCAGCTCTACATCTGATATATATGTAACCTTATCTAAGTGTAGATTTGCTTTTTCCATCTGAACCTACGTTCATAGATAAATCACCCTCATACAAAGCTGGAACTTTTACAAAATCACTTTTATAAAAAGCGTCATAATTTGCTTTTTGCAACTCTTTGACCCATGAACCATCTTGTAGCTTACTAGGTTTTTAAAGTATCAGCCCGGATAATAATAAACTGTTATACCTGCGTTTTCTATAACTCCGAAGCGTATTTCATAAGGTTTAGTAAATAATACCAATATATTTTGTTTCATTTTTAACTCCAATCTTTTTAATTTCTAAATAACCCACAAAGTTTAACATTCTTTAACTCATCACGATAAAATTGCAAGTTCAAAATCTTTCCATTCGTAAAACACAAACCAAAGGTTGAAACTGAATAACCCTTGTCAAACCAATATTCTTCAATGTCTGAATAAAAATTTTAGTATCTTTTTACATTACTTTCTTTGATTAAAAAATAATCATCAAAAAGCAACAACTGGAAAAATCATCGTATGCGTTGTTTTTCTTTTGCAAGTTCATGTAAAGTTATATTTAGTTGTTCTATGTCCTGGATAAATTTCTTTTGACGGTCGAATTTTCTTGTATCAATAGACTCCATTGCTTAATCTCCTTTCTTAAAAATGCACGCCTTTTTGACTACCGCCCTACCTCATAAGCGAATAATCTACACGCAAAATACGAAACAATTAAAACAAATTTTGACACTTTTTAAAAGATTAGTTATAATTATTTATTACTATACAGACGAATAGGAAAATCGGCAAAATTATCTCATCGTCTGTATAGTTGTAGCTGCTAGGCCTCTATTTTTCATAGACTGCCCTAGCTTAACTTTTAATAAATAAAAACATTATGAAAATGTCTTTTTGTTTATGTTTTGTATTATATTCACTTTAAGGGAATAGTCAAGCGATAAAAGGAAATAATATGCTTTTTGATATTCTTTTTGCATGGAAGAACAAAATGTTAGTTCATATAAATTACACTAGGAATAAGTACATCAACTATTAGTAATTGGAAAAACTAAATCTAATAAAGATATGAATTTATCTACAGCATTAAAATTAGCAAAAATATTTTAATATATCATTAGATAACATCATAGAGCTAAAACAACACGAAGTATTAACAGATAAAGAAAAGGAATTAATAGAGCAATATAATAAAGCTGATAAAACTACTCAAGAAATAGTAGACAAAATACTTAACATAAAAATAAATCAAATTTTAAGTACTCAAGTTTGAAAGAAGAAAATAAACTAGCATAAGCAATAAAACTATTATATAATAAATGTGCTGTTAGCCCCGACAGTAGAAAGGAGGTGCATGCATAAATGATTAGCACCATAATCATATCAATAATTATAAATGTTAGTGAGTTACTATATTTGTAAATTTATTGATAAGCTATTTAAGTTTTAGATATGAAAAGCCCTCTAGAGTTTGCGAGCCTCTAAGGGTAATTTTTGCTGTTAAGCATAAATGATATACACCATAAATATCAATGTTATTTTAGCATTTTAATTTATAAATTTGCAAGTATCTTTTTAATGCAGTAGATACAAGCCATATATATCTCTTAATCTATTTGTCCAGGGTCTCGAGTCCCTGAAGGTGCATAAAGTCTTTTCAATTACATCAGGTAGTTGGGAGGGCTTATGCCCCTCTAATAATTATTTTTAAAGAAAATATTATCAAGCTTATAAATATCTGTATGTATTAAATTAAATTGTGCTGCTAAATGTAAATACTGTTTTTGTAAACTGCATAATCATAATGACCCTAATAAGATTTATTAAAGCTTGAATTAAATTGACAATAAAGTTTACAATAATATTCCAAAATAGTTGCAACAGACTTGAAAATTGAAACATAACTACATCATGAAACGGATCCAAGCATTAAATATATTTTGCATAATAGTACCAACTAAAGAAAAAGTTCTTGCATACTGAACAATCGGATTATCAAATTTAAAGTTTTAAGTTCTTCATTAGCTTTATTTGTAGCTTGTTTTTCTGCCTCATCTCATTTCTTTTTAAAGGTTTCATCTAATTTATTAGTCGAATTATTCATATCAGAATTGTCATAACCATTTAAGGCTTTATCTGTGATTCTTATCATCATTCTTTTTAATATCACTAGTATTTTTATCTTGATTATCAATAATCTTTTTGCACTCTCCGAAGCATTCTTTGTTATATGCTCTGTGTTTTTCTTGAATAACTATAAGCGTATTGTGAAGCTTATCATCAAGCTTAGAATAAAGATTAGTAAATTCATATGCTAATTGATTCCAAAAAGCGAATAAATACGTCTACATTTGATAATTGGAACTCTAGAAATAGAGAAAGTATAAAAATTAAAAGACTCTATAGAATTAGCACAGTATTTTTAATATATCAATAGACAATATTAAAAACACTAATACATTAAACTCTAAAAGAAAACGAATTGATACTATAACAAAGCTGATAAAACTACTCAAGAAATAGTAGATAAAATACTTAATATTAAATCTAAAACTGGTTTTTAAGTACTCAAGTTTGAACGAAGAAAAATAAACTAGCATAGTATATGATATAGTGTAGAATATATATGCTGTCCTCCAGCAGTAGAAAGGAGGTGTCAAAATGCGAAACGTTCTACTAACAATACTTGCAAATATAGTTAGTTATTATATTTGTGTTAATTGACAAGCTATTTTAATTTTTAAATATAGCAAAACCCTTTAGAGTTGCGACCTCTAAGGGGTATGTTGTTAAAATGTAAACGTCTACTTTTACAAATCAATAATATCATTGTTTTACTAAATTTGAAAGTTGAATTTAGTACAGTAGATACTAGCTATATATCTCTACATCTGTTTTTCCTTTATATCCCCTTGTTTACTTGTTATAAAGCTATAAAGACATATTTTACAATTCCTTTACAGCTTATCAAGACTTAAACAGTCCTTAAACTTCTTTTTACATTTGACACTGTTTACTTGAATCTCATTTTTCGTCTTAAATACACTAAGAGAAAATAACTCTTTTTCCAAAATATTAAATACCTTTATATCTTCTTCCGACAAACTATCATTTAATAGCAGATTCATCGAAGTTTTCTACTATACTCGAAAAATATTCACTTAACATATTAGCAGATGAAATGTTAGTATAATATTTCAAAAAATATTTCTATATAAATTTCTCAAACTAGTTTTAAAGCTATCCTCACCTATATCAGCATTAAGTAAACTCTAATTAAGGTCTTTCTCAATCAAATACTTTCTTATATCTCTTATTGCTATTTCTGTAGGTATAGTCCTCTCAAACTTAGCTATACTATTCTTTTTAATATCATTCAACATATCAGATATCAATTCTACAAGTATCTCTTTCTTATTACTATAATATTGATAAAATGTGGATCTGGAACTCATAGCTCTTTTACATAACATATCAACTGTAAGTTCTTCAAGAATATATTTCTAATATTTTTATCATAGCTCTTCTTAAATTATTCTTTGTTTTCTTAACACGAATATCTGCCATTTACCCTCTTTTCATACAAATACGATAAGTTTGTATGTTTTTACTACACTTTATCCTTTTTAGTTCTTCACATTTTACTACAAAAATATATACTTGTACACATTACTAACATAGGAGAAAAGATATAACAATGGAAAAAGTTTACGGAATAAAACAATTCGACTTTCAAATATTACGATTTACAGAACGCTTTAAAGACTTAGCCTCTGTAAAAAGAGATTTAACAGAAATAGGAAAATACTGTACATGATTTTCAAACTTGGACAGCATGGTGGAGTGAAAAAGCAAAAAGAATATGAAAATGAGGGCTTATTTGATGTAGCGGCACGATACTACAGAGCCTCTTTTTCTATATTTTTGGCTATACTTCCCAAAAAGAATACTTATATAATAAATTTATAGAAAATTTTTATCGTTCCTACAATGACTTTGAATACGAAAAACACTATATCCCTCACGAAACCTCCGAACTTCCTCTTTATTTCTCAAGAATGAGATGCTACAAAAACCTTAGTTATCATAAATGGTTTTTGATGGCATATTGGAAGAGCTTGCAGATTTTGTAGTACTATGAAAAATACTTCTTATAATATAATCATATTTGACGGACCCGGACAAGGTCTTACCTATAAAAGATAGACTAAAAATTAATCCCTACTATGAATTGGTACTGAGTAAAGTTCTGAGACTATTATAAACTTATAGAGGTAGATATTTTTAGGGTTTATCCTTAGGTGGATATTTCTGCACTCCGTAGTGCCGCCTTTGAAAAGAGAATAAAAAGGGTTGTAGCTACGGGATATCTTTTTATTACAGTTTAGATGCTTTTTAAGCTGAGTGTAGGTAATTTTCCTTACTTTTTCTTTAGAATATTACTAAAAATTAAAAGCGAAGAATTTAATAAATACGATTATATCACTATCAACAAAACTAAGTCTTAGCATAGCTTGGCAGGTATATAATGCTATGCAGGTTAGCGGACAAAATAGCTACTACAATATGATAACAGAACTTGACAAATATAATATCAAAGATTGCTTATCTCTAATAAATCAAGATTGCTTACTTCTTGTAGCTAAAGAAGATATGTATGTACCTTTTTAGACGTTTATTTGATATAAAAAGGACTGAAAAATTCAAAATCTGTAAAAGATATAATTTTTCACCAAAAGAAAAATGGTAGGCAGTGCATTGTCACGTGAGGCAATATGAAACTCGCTTTTACATATATAAAAAAGATTTTCTATTTTAAAAGCTTTATCGTATTTCTCATGAATGAAAACAGTCAATAGATAGTCTAAAACACCAAAACTTTTAAACAGTTTTTCAAGTTTTTCTCTTCAAAAATATTGACAAATAAAGCAATTTTCTACTATCATATAATATATCCTTTGCGGGTGTAGTTCAATGGTAGAACATCAGCCTTCAAGCTGAATACGTGGGTTCGATTCCCATCACCCGCTCTTATGCTGCGAGTGGCTCAGCTGAGAGCACGACCTGCCAAGGTCGGGGTCAGCGGGTTCGAACCCGTCTCGCGTCTTTTTAGAAAAATGGCTCAAAGGCCATTTTTATTTTACCTAGTGTTTAAGCCATTTTATGACAAGTTCCTTTTTGCTTTTTAAACGTTCTAAAATAGTATTTATTTTTCCGATTTTTATATCCCTTTTTCGCAAAAGTATGACCCAAAGTATGACCCAAAATAACCTACAACTATACCGGTATGCAAATTATCATCAAGTCTGTAAATCCTCAGAATAAAAGAAGTCTTGCAAGGACAACAAAATCCTGCAAGACTTCTTTCATTCTACTAATTCATATAAATCCAGCTCTTTAGTATCCCATTCTTTTTATATACTCCGTCTTTTTATCTATCCAGTAATACATATCTTCATCTTTATCTTTTATATAGCAGTATTCTTGCCATTATTCCATTTTTAGATAAATAATAGTCTTTACCATCATCTTTTATCCATTGGCTAGAAAGCATTGCTCCATCATCTTTGTTTAAATAATACCAGTTGTCTCCATCCTTAAACCAACCCTTTATCATATTACCTGCATTATCAAAAACATGCCATCTACCACCAATCTCAAGCCATGCTCTTTTTATAAGCAAAACCATTTAGTCTATATCCAAAAATCACCCTCTTTACTCCAACCTGTAGCTTTATTTTCAAAGGTGTTTTTACAAGCCATATAAACACACCATACATAAGTGCTGACACCAATACAGACCGTTTCCTCCATACCAAGCACCGTACTTGTAAAAGTTCTTATCTCTGCATTGCTTTTTATCTTCAAGTTAGTATTACTTGCTTTTTCTGTATATCCCACTTCGCTTTTTAGCACTTCTACAAACTCAGACACAGTACAAGTATCATCAGAAAATAAAGGGTAACCAAAGCCATTTAATCTATTTGTTCCACCTACTTCTGCAAGTGTAAAGCTATACTCTTTTATAGCCACACAGCCACCGTTTCTATTAAAGCTAGAGCCACTAGAAGTGTTTCCTCTACTGTTTTTATAAAAGTATCTATCATTCTTCTTAGAACACTTCTATAACTGCCCCAACGTGGCACACTCGCCCCATTGTAGGACTGTAAAAGTATATAACACTTCCAAGCTTTGGCTCTTTGCCATAACACCCCATTTTTACAAAGTAGTCTTTTCCTGTAGGTGTGTATTGTGAATAGTTTCACATATAAAAGCTTTTTCCCTTTTTATATGCGTTATCCATAGCTTAGTTCTCCTCTTTCTCTATTTCCGCCGTCTGCCTAGTCCTTCTCCTATGACATAGCCTATCACAGTAGCACACTGCCATAATCAAGCACTTATCTGCAGTTGCACTGTTCTGACCGCCACTAAGGCTATAACAAGCATTGACACAAAGCTTGCTATGGATAGCCACATTTTTCTACTTGTTAATTTTCTAGACCAATCTATTTTTGTTTCTCTTTTTTCCATCTTACTTTCTCTCCCTTGCTTCTAGTTTTTTGTCTACATTAGACCTACAGTCTTTACAATCTTTTTCATAGATTTTCATTTGTTCTTGTAAAGCTTCCATATCCTTTTTTATATGTATACTTTTCGCTTAAGATTGCTGCCTATGTCCATAAGTTCAAGGCTAGCTCCTTACGTTCTGCTTTTTATCTCGCTTAAATCTTCGTAGATGCTGTTTATCTTGCTTTCTATTCTAGCTATTGCTATAACAACTTCTTTCTCATCATTTCTCGAATTTCTCAAGAAAACTTGGAGAAACCCAAAACAGACCACTCAGGCAAGATATAATAGATATGAGAATTGTTAGTTCTATTTTCATGATTTTTGCTCCTCTTTCTGCAATAGCACCCTTTTAAGAGTGCTTTTTAGAATTAAATTTTATATCTATAAGGATGGGCGGTGTATCCATCATCTCAGGTGCCTGTAAATATTACAAGTGTGTAGAGCACCTTTTTCACCTCTTATAAATTAAAGTTACATAACTCATCAAGGCTAACATTTAAAGCTTTTGCAAGCTTTTTGCCGTACTTACTTTTTGTTTCTCCTGTTTTTCTATATCTTGTATAGTTCTTCTAGGTACTCCTGAAAGTTCTACTAGTTTAGGCACAGATAAGCCTTGATTTAATCTTATTTCTCTTAGTTTCATTTCTTCTTACCTTTATAACATATACTAAGTATGTTGCTATCATAAAATATATGCTATCCATTTTATATAGTCAAAAATACTAGGAAGTAGAATTCACCATCTAGACCTTCTTTTTATTAATAAATGCTTACTAATAAAACTAAATATTTTAAATATTATTATTCATATTTTTATAATGAATAGTGTATAATGATAGAAAGACTAGGGGGCTTACCTTCTCTCTCTTTTTGACCTTTAGTTCGTTTTTCTTTGGGTAATATGACTGCTATACCGCTAACAATAAGAGAAGAACGCTTTGAAAGGTCTTTTATTATTCACTTATCTCGCTATTCATTGTAACCTCCTTTCTACTTTTTATATTATAGCACATTTTAACGTGCTTGTAAAGTATTTTTGGAGATTATTTTTATATTACAAGAGATTAACTTAGTATTTTCATTGTTGGTTTTATACTTTCTATATTACTAGCTTGCTTTAGTTTTATTTTTCTTTTGCATCGCTATCCGTTGCCAAATCTTCTGCTGCCCTTTTCTTTCGTTTTCTAGCTACCTCCGTCTCTAAGTTTAGATACTACTTTACTAAACTTATACACTCCGTCTATAATTAGGTTTGCGATTACTTCAAATAAATGTTCCATGTTCTCTCTTCCTTTTCTTTTTATGATTGAACAGAGTTCATTGCAAGCTCTGCTCAAAGCTAAGCTCTGTTGATTGTTGTTTTATGTGTTAAATCATTAAGCTATATCTTCAAGCTCTTTTAACTTGGTTTGTCTCAGGGTTCTCATAAAAATTCTACCCTTGGCTCTTGCCTTCTTCTATAACCACCTTGCTTACCAGCAAATTCTGTGGATTATCTCACTTCTATAACAAGCCGGAGTTATTTCGCCGCCTATATATGCTGTTGTGTAGATATAACCTGTGTCATATTATTTTCATATTTTTCCCTTTCTTAGTTTATAAAAATACTTATCCTATTTACTCATATGCATATTAGATTCGTTTGTGCAGTTTCCTCTATATATGAGAATATGACATTCTGACATATAAGAATGCGTGTTCATTGATATTTCTAACATCTAAGACTATATTTTAGTATCTAGGTTTATATTATTATAATAGCTGCCTACCTCGCGATAAGTTAGAATATGATAAGCAGTTGATTCATAATACATTTGTCGTGCTTTTGAATAGGCACTAGACGTTCTCATGTTTGTAGACATAAGCCCTACTTCTATAATAGGATCAGTATACACTCCACTTACATTTAACATCTGTGCTTCTATATGTATTTCGCTTTTATATAGCTTATATTTATTGAGTTTTCTAAATATATAAATATAGCGCTGTTCGCTCGAAACATCCCATACTTCTGAATATCGTATATTTTATTTAGTTCTAGGGACTATTTGACAAAGCAGGGGGAATACGTATATTAACATATCTCTTAGCATAACTATCATAATAAGCGATGATTAAAAATTAGACGGAGTGATCACTTGCTAAGCCACCCTTTAGTACACCATAAAAGGTGGCATCTCGAAAAACCACTCCACCTGCTAATATATCAGGTAGAGTTCCCTGAACACCAAATAACGAGTAGCCTTGCCTTAACAGTTCGGGTCTTATACCTAGGTTTTGAATAAAAACATCTCTATGGATACCTATTTCAGGATAACCGCTCCAACAGTTGTTTATATAAGCTCCTCTTTCTATGTCGCAATAAAACCTTTGAGATGGCGGATCACACACCCCTAGTTCCATCTCGTGTTATGACTAGTTCCACCTTTAACAGGAATACTTCCTTTTACTCTACCTATAGTCTTTCCTGTTATAATGTTTTCAGGCTTTAAAATCGGTTCTGCCACTCCAACATAGTTATATCCACCTTCAGATACAGGTGGTATATAGTAATTATCATCAGTCCTTATTACGTACATTAAACCTCTATCATCACTCCAAGCAAAGCCCTCATTCATTGTTTTTACGTGATTTTTGTTTGTTTTAGATACACGAATAACTCCTTACACCTGCTACAGTATAAGTTTCCAAAATCTTACTTGCATCTATATCCAGTGTTTGACTAAGCAAAGAATAAGGTACTTTTATATACGGCATAGCATCGTTGCTATTTCCGTTTTCGTAATAACCGGCACTAAAGCTAACAGAAATGCCGTCCGAATTATTGCCTATTTTTAAAGCATTTTCTCCACCTGTTCCACGTCTTTCTATAGCTCCCTCTACTACTTCGCCATCACTATCTATAGTGGTCTCTGCCTTTAGCACATCACTTGCCCTAGCAGTAATCTCATCAGGGTCTAATCCGCCACCACTACTTCCTTGTATAATTATCTTGCCCATTATTTCCCCCTTAGTCCTATACTTAAATCCACCTTAGGCTTTTTATAAGCACAAAACCTAACCAAGCCGTCAAGAGTTTCTCTCCTATATAAAAAGCATAGTTTTATTATATTCTTTTACTCCCTAGCTGTTACAATGTTGTCTAAAGTGGCTGAACATAATAGGTTATCACTTGCTTTTTATCTCACTCGCACTTATTTCATGCTACATCTCATTACTACTATTCCAAGCACTAGCCGTACTCTTAGTATGATTTCTCTTTTAGCTCATTTAGCTAACTTCATTTGCCTTTTAACTGCCTATCTATTGTGTCTACATTTGCGTTAAACGACTCCTATATCATAATATTCTTCTTCAACAGGCTTTATAAGACCATAGTTATTTGTTGTATTAGCCATTTTTAACACCTCATTTCTAAGACTGGTATGTTTTAATCTGTTTTAATTCTTTAAAAGTAAATCTCTTTAAATCCTTGTGTGCATTATAAAGAAAAATAAACCCATAGCTTAAATGTGCAGAGTTTTTAACTCTTCTATAGCGTTTCTTACACTCTCAAGCCTTTTCAGGTCTACCTATTATATTTGTGAACTTAACCTAAAATGATAAAGCTCATTTTCTTCTATTATCTCCACATCTCCATTAGTAAAAACCTTTATAATAGCTTTTATTACATCTATAGTTGTCGTTTTCATTACTAAGTAGCTTTTGAACAAATTCTTTCTTCTTGAGTTTAAAATCTGATACTTATATCACTCTCTATATCCAGTATCTTCTCCCACCTACTAAGTCCGCTTGTTGCAAGAGTAGGAAAAATCTGAGAAAACTCTTTAAGCAAAAACACTCTTAGTTCATTTGCTCTTTTAGTAAAGATTTCTGTAACTTTAAGCATTGTTTCGTTTTCTTTGTAATAATCAGGAAGCATATCTATAAGTTGTAAATCCATATCTAAAACCTCAAATCTAACTTCCCAAGCTTAGCTACTTCCTCATCTCCTATAACTACGTTAGAAGAAGTTCCATTTACTAACAAATTTTCAAAAATCTTCCACACCTTGCGTTTCAAGTAGTATAGAACTTATTTTTGCATAGCTAACTGAATTAAAAATAAAGTCTCCCTTAGGTAGGCTTTTAAACTTTTCTATATCTTCTTTTACTTTTGCACCGCTACATTCCCGAGTAAACTTATGTTTGTACTTATATCTATATCAACAGAGCATATATACATTAACACTCGCCCTATAGGTCTTTTTAAATCTATGTGCTTTTCTTACTCTATCTACAAGCCCACCGTCTTTTTCATCTGCATATATCATCACACCTACAGTACTGCACCATTTTTCAAGCGGAAAATACCTTTGTTCTTTAACTCCGTTTACCTCTAATGCCCAGTTTCTATAATGATAAATGTTTCCGGAAGTTGCAGGCTTTTTGTATTCTTAAGAACAATCGTTTTCTTAAAGTCTCATCATCTTCTTCATCAAGTCCCACTTCTATTATATCTAAAAAGGGTCTGCACTTACAGTTTTTATCTTCACTTTCTATAGTTCCCTGTATATACATTGCCTACACTTCCGTATTCACTACACTCTGCCATATAGTCATACTCAGAACCGTTATTTAGCTTTTTCTCTTTACTTACATAGAAAAAATATCATCTATTCTAGCCTAGTTCCTATATCTAACTCCTTAGTCCTCTTATAAGTCTTTTTAGACTTAGTTTCTTCCTTTTTCTTTTCATACCATAGCTCTAGACATAATCTATCAGAAATGAACCTTTAGCTGTATCTATAAAGCTTCATCCCTAATTCTCCTATAAGTTCTCTTTGCTCTGCAAGGTAATATGTGATTGCCAATAGCACGTCATACATAATACTCCCCTCTTTTATCAACATCATCTCTTACATCCTTTTAAAACTTCTTCTAGCAAATCTCACAAGTCAAAAATCTCCATTACACTGCCACCTCTCTCTTATACTCCAAATCTCCATAAATTTGCTACTAGAGTATATACACTTATCAAAATCAAAATCAAATTTAAAATCAGAAACATCTATTATCCTATCATCTTCAACTAAACTCTCACTTATCATTCTTTTAAGCTCTCCTCTTTACATATGCTCTTTTCTTCTCCTATCAAACTTTCAAAATCTATCCCATAGTTATTATATAAAGTACACACCCTTATGTGTTTTCAAAATAGCTTTTTCTATAGCCAGCTTTTAATGCTTCAAGTTCGTCAGTAAAGCCTTGTATCTTGAAATTCGTTAGCTTATAAGTCTTAGCTTTTATGGCTAACCTCTACAAAGCTCTAAATCTGCACTTAACTTTCACTTATCTTATCCTTTTTCTATCTTTTTAACATCTTCACTAAAAAGCTATTTCCTTATCAATTATTTCAAGTATATAATACTGCCACAACCTTGGTTTCTGCAACTGCATTATTCCAAGCTTTAAACTCTTTTTAGTGTTCCGCCAAAGTACAAGTCAATCGGTACTTTTAAATTGTTATTAATGAGCACAAAGTCACCCTTGTACTCTATAACAAGCATAGTTAAGCCTAGACTAATCAAATAGTTTTCTATTATATTTTTATTATGTCATACAGACCCATTCCACCTATTTTATCCATTTGTTATTACCTCTATACTCATTGTATGAATGGGCAGAAACTCCTGTGTTACACTTTTATTATAAGTCTTTTACCTAGCTTTATGTCTTCTATGTTTGCATATATACTGTTTCCTGCTCTTATACTAAAATCTCCAACACACCCAAAGTTTCTTTGAGCTTTCTTTTCCTTGTTATAGCTTTTAATAAATCCTCTGCTCTTTTACCGGCTATATCTTTTACTATATCATTAGAAAATCCAAATACTGCAAAAATTCCAAATCTGTTTACCGCTTCCTTATCACTGCTTGTTGCAAGCTCTGTCCTGAGTCGCGTCATACATAGATTTTACTATATTATAGTAATCATCATCTCATAGATTTTTCATAGCTATAAGCCGTTTGCACGAACTTCCCATTTCCTAATACTAGCGGAAGTTCTCAAGTCTTTTGCATTTATCAAATCGACTTTGTCCATAATTCTCTCTCAATACATAGTAGTCCCTTGCAGTTTATAACAAGGTATCTTTTATAGCATCACTTATTAAGCTCAGCTGTAGGTTTTATCATATCTGGCTATAGTTTTAGCTTTAACTTAGCATCTTGCTACAGAGCCGCACTAAGCCTCATACAAGCATATTTTGCACTATTTCACTCAAGTGTAGGATCTTTCTAAAACTACTATATCCTTTAGCTACTAAATATCTTAATTGGTCATAAGCTGTGATAACTTCTTCTTTTTCATCTACACTTACTTTAAAAATCATCTCCAAAGAATATGCCAGTCTTTTTCGTCCTTTTCCACTCATTCTTATAACATCGCCACCATGAGTCTGGTACACTAGGGCCGGCTTTTATATACTTTCAGCTCTCACGGTGCTTGCACCTTCATTCAAAGCTGTGTCGCGGTAAATTGTCTGCGGCACTAGATACCGGGTCATATCTACTGTTGTTTTATCGTATGTTCACATGTACTACTTGCATAAGTACACCTTAAATCTGGGCTATTTAGAAAAACCAGGAGTCCTATAGCTCTTACTTGTTCTTTTATCTTTGGATTCATAAGCCTTTCTATAGTAGCTCTTTTCTACTGCATCTTCATCTTGGTTAGCTAGGTGGAAGATATTTTTGCATGTTTGCTTTTCTATTTGCTTCCATTACGTGCCTTGAAACACTTCTCAGCGTTTACATTGTTTATTCCTCGTGGTCTCTTTGTATCCTAACTCTTATCACACTAGATATCCAATTTGCCACTACTCTATATGTTGTGGGCCAGGTGTACCAATATCAGGATATATCTGTGGTAGAGTTTGTAGCTCATCCTTTAACTCTTCCACAGGCTCTTTCTTTTTGTTTCTATTATACTCTTATAAAGCCTTGTAGCACCTTTTATACCTCAAAAGCTCTATATCAACCTTTTGTCGCCTTCTTCCCCTGCTTCTTCTTTTATAGCTCGAGCGCGTAACCACTACTCTAAGACTTATGTCTTCCGTACTTTCGTACTTTGCTATATATATAGGTTTTTATCTCTTTGTGTCTAGCATTTTCTCATGACAATCTGCCTTTATGTATCTTATGCACCGCTATCCATATAAGAGTAGGAGCATAACTGGGTAACTCAAAGCTAAACTTTATCTTTGCATAAAAGCTTGCATACTTGAGGAGCATAACAACCTCACTGCCCCAGTACAGTCAAAAAGTGCTTACATTTTGGAATTCTGGACATCTCTATAGCTCGGATTAACCGGTGGCTTATACTTTTCACCTTCTGCCTTAAATAGAGTATACTATAACTCCATAAACTATCCTCTGTTACTGCCAGTATGTCTCACGCTCATTGCATTTATAAGGACTTAAAGTGTTACACTATCTATCAGTTTCTTTATGTATATTCACTTGTACTAAACTCTCTATATATATTCGGGCTAAAGATATTTGAGACACCGTGCTACGCAATCACGCATAGCAAGACTTCTAAGCAGTTCAAGGTCTCTCGCTCGCTTTTCTACTTTTACTGCTCCACCTTTTCCACTTCCTTTTTACATTTGTAGGATTTCCTGAAGTTCCAAGACTTGGTAGTGTTGGACTCCTGCCTACACCTGCATCTAAGTTTGGCACACCCACCTTCCTTTTAGACCTTTAAACATAGAACCCACTTTGTTTTCTATACCTTTCTATGTTGTGAACCACTTTTTATATGCTTCTCCAAGGCTTACTTGTTTCATACTGCCCATTACATCTTTGAAACCGCCATCTCTTTTATTCTATCTATTTCTCCGGATATGCCTTTAGAAAATTAGTTATACCGCTTGAACAATGTTTTACATGGAACACCGAGCATCAGTATTTATTAGATTTCTCGATACTTCTAAACCATAGTAGCAACGGTATTCTATAACATTTCTTGCAAGGTCTAAAATAGTATCTTTACACTTGCAATAGGATTGCAGCCAATTAGCAAAGAGAAATTCATGCAGCAGCTACTATATTCCATATAAAAACAAATCAATGGATTATAAAAACCGCTTTCCCAAAGCAAAACTGCTCCAAGTATAATTCCTGTAGCACTTATGGTAGTTCCCGCCGTCTTGTTTATAACTGCTATAATTGTATATATAGCTATTAAAGCTATTATTCCTCATAATTATCCAATTAATACTGGGACAAGCGGCAAGTGCTAGCATCATCCGTCCTGTGCGGCTATAAGTACGCATGCTGTCAGCCGTACTCCAATGGCACATCTGCTAGGTAGCTGACTGGTGCCATAGCATTAGATATGAATCTGCAAATAGGGCAATACCTGAGGTGGCATTATATACACAACATCGCTCCTGCCACTCCTAGTAGAGCCTGCATAGTAAGTATCTAAACGGCTCATCTAGAAAGCTAAGTGCCATCTACAGCCTAATACGTCGCTCCTACCAATAAAGCAACCTCCCTGGCACTCATCACCTTTTGTTATACTATTATCAGAACCCAGTATCTGCGTTATACTCTGTCATTATAGGTCTCAAACACTTTATGAAAAGGTATAAATTCTGTCATGAGCATCATATTAAAGTCTTTGGCATAGTTTCAAATTTTGTTTATATCATCACTTGCACTAGGCAGTAGCATACTATGTCGGCTGTTATTAACCCCTTCTGATGATAACTCTTTAAGTTCTCGCCTTTGCCTTTCCCATATATTTAGCTATAGCAGATCTCGCAAACATAGGAGCATTTTCTGTCATACTTCTAAATTCATCTCCTTGTAGTCTACCACTTGTCATAGCTTGGAGTGGTTTGTATGTCTGCCTTTGTCTCACTAGGCTTTCGTATCCCGCTCCTGATACCGTTAAAGATTTTTGCAGGGTTCTGTGAACTCGAGCTTCTTCGTTATTCTTAAAACTATCGTGCTAACATCTTCATCTTAGCTGTGGCATTTGCCATTTCTATGTAGCTTCTTCTTGAGCTTTTCGCACTAGCCATTATTTTCGTTTAGCCTGCAAATCCTTTTGCTCGCTTTAGATTAGAAGTAATCATTGAGAGCCTCGCATTAGCATTACTATATCATCAGAAAGCTTTTAGCTCCAAGTACTGCTCCTATGTTATTTACTGTTCCTGCAGCCTCCAAATCCACTTTCAAGACTGTTTACAGACTTTAACTTAGTCCCCTAACTTATCAACTCCGCTAGAACTCTTATCTAAACTTTTTGCGAAATTTTCTGTATTTTGCAGATCTAAGCGTTGAATTTCTGTATGAGTCCGTAAGTTTCAAAATTGCTGCTCATAAGAACCATAAGCTTCTACCTCCTTTCCTATTTACCTCTGCTTTTGCCATTTCTCTCTTCTTCTATTCTAAAGAGCTACTAGCATATATAAAAGCTCTTTCCTTAGTGGATATATGGGAGTGCATTCAAGCTCACATACTCACCACTAAGGACCACCGGGTCTTATCTTTCAGTTTTTGCAAGGCGTTAATGTGCAAGCTAACTCTGCATCTGCAGCTTTTATTAGTTTTGCTTCTTCTACCATCACGGCATCCATATCTGTATCTATGCCTGAAAATCTTTTGTACCTTTTGCACTGAGGGTTGCAAACTCCAACCAACAACATCTTTTAAGTGAGCTCACTTTGCTCCTATAACTCCAGTAAGCTCTTTGAAAACTCGGAACTGCGTTTTAAAATCAGGAAATACCACAGAAGAACTTGCATAAGGTCGGCAACATAGCTAGCTGTTCAAACTTCTCTTCTCCTGTTTCTGTGCTTTCTTTTTATTATTTCTTCGTTTTTCATCTTGGTCTATAGCTCTATAGTAAAAGGAACAACCTTTCCATCTTCTACAAATCTATCTGAAATGATTACCTCTTCGTTTTCTGCTTTTATCGGTTTGTATGCTCTAAGTGAACTCATAATTTTTATCCTTTTCTCTCACTTCGCTCTTGCTTCATTTATTCTTAGGTATTAAAAAGCACTATTTCTAGATACTTTCATTTAATCAATATCAATTTTTCTTTAAGTAACTTTATGCCTAGGACTATTGCATTAACTCTCATAGTACCCAGCTTATCAGCACATTTTTGTATATCTTTCATTCTTCCTTTTGACATACGAAAACCTACTTTTTCAGTTCTATTATTTAGATTAAGGTCTCCCCATTTTCTTTTTCTGCTATTTAAGAAACACCTCTTAACTCTTGCCCTTTTGTGCCAATATGATACTATCTTTTTGCAGGTACAGACGATGTAACAAAGTACCGTCTGTTGGAAGTTTGCGCTTACTTATTTTTAAGTGGGGCTTTTATTTTTCTTTAGCCTCTCTCTAGAGACACTTTACACTCGTTTTAAGATTTCAAGAATTTTCCTTGTTTGATTTTCTTCAGCTATAGCGCTGAGTAATTCACCTACATTCATCTCTTCGTCCATATCTTCTCCTTTCCGACTACTTGCCTGTCTTACTCGTTAAGTTTTCTTTAACTGTAAATATATTATAATATAAGGTCGACCATAAGTTGAAGAGGTAGTATTTTTAAATATTTTATCTCATATTTTCCAGGAATTTTATAGCTTTCAAGTTCTTCTACATCATCGAGATGTAAAATCTATGTCTACCGTATTTAACTCTTCGCTATGTCATCTGACATGCGCTACAGGTGTTTTGCGAATATGCAATTTCTAAGTAATACCGCTCTTCTTCCTATAGTAGAAGAAGCATCATCATTGATTATATTTTATGCCCATAGGTAACACTCTTCCGGTGTGTTATATACTCTCTATGCTAAAAGCAAGTGTGAGACGGACTTACATTATATATACTAATACTACCCTTGCCCTCTGCTCCTACCACCTTGTGTTGTTTCGTTCTTTTTGACCTAAGAGCTTTTAGCTGTACGTAAATTCTATAAGTAGCTTCTATTTTGGATAACTCAGTACCTATTTGTCCATCTACAGTTATATATGCTTGTCCCTCATTTCCTGTTATAAGGTCCGCTCATTTTTGTTGGTGCTCATTTTCCCCCTTTCTATTATCCTAAATTTACGTTTATGTATATCTTTTCCACACACTGTCTAAAGGTTTTATCTTCAAATCAATGATAACACTGTCTTCCTCTTACCGTCTTTTGATTTCTCTATCCTTAGCTTCAAAACTTTCATGGCATTAAGGTTTTCTCTAGGGTTTTAAAATATTCTATTAAAGTTGATTTTAGTATATTTCTACCGTCCTGAATTATTATTTAATTTGCCGACATGAGTGGCTTCTAAATACCCGCTTGCTATATCATTTGCTATACTATCTAAAGTTCTAACTACTCTGTGAAAATGTAAGCACCCTTTTGCTATGTAAAGCTAGTAGGTGAGTTTATATCATAAAACTATACTTACATTTTCAAGAATATCCACTTTAAAAAGCAATTTTCCACCTCTTATAGCTTCTTCTATCCCTGTCTTTGTAAGCCTTGGCACTGCATCTTTAGCAAATTCTAAAATAGTCCCTGTGTTGATTTTGTTATACTTGCACCTGCTTTACTAAGACCTGCTATAAAGTAGCCACTTCTGTAGCATTTAAAGTAGTATCATCGTTTAATATAGAGTGAGATTGCGTTATATTTATAATGACTCGTCGTTGATTAGCACTGTGACACGCCATTACCGCCATAATTTTCAAACCCTACAGTTTATCTCTCATCTCTATTATGAAATATAGCTTCCTTTATGTCATCTTTTCCCTCATCATAAGGATACGCTAGGGTATCAAACTTTGAGTCTTTGCTATATCAAGACTTGCTTTTCACATCTGTAAGCCTATGACACTGTCTTTAACTTTAAAAGCCATACCTTACTAGCATTTTTAATGCTAAATCACTGACTTTTATCTGTGGCAGCGCGTTGAGCACTCAAATGTATCCTCGTCTTTGGATTCTAACTATACGCGTTGTTGCTCGTACCAACACTTAACTCTTGCAAAATCAAAACCCTACCTCGTTCATTGTTTACAATCGACAAGTTTTCATTTGTTTTATGTTTATATACGCTCGGTAAAGTTTTATTATCGTTTTGCCATATTCACTGCCATATAGTCTCCTTTCATTACAAATCTATGCGTGCATAATGCTTTATTCTATCAATGCTGTCTGCTGCTTCGATTCTCTGTTTATGCACTTCATCTTCCTTATGTCTCTATGACTTATATTAAAGCTAAAATGCGTAACTTATATCATCTACCTATGGTGGAACTTCTATCACTTATTTAGATTATCCAAAGCTAAAATCGTGATACAAACTCTCCACTGAGTTCAGGCACTCTCTTTTACAATTCTTTCTTTACTCTTAGGGAAATACCAGCCATCTAAGCTTAGGCTTGGCCTCTTTTGCCTTTTGTTTATTCCTGTACTATATTTACTTTCACACGTAACTTGTATTAAAAGAAGGCGTCTCTTAACCTTGTGGTATATCCTCTATATGAACATCTATATCCTTTACTTTCTTTTAAATTTCTAGCTACATCTTGATATATACTATAAATCATACTTAGCCATTACTTCCTGGAATTCTCAATCTCATTTTAGTATAAGTGTTCATTTGCTTTTTACTACATCTGGTTCGTTCAAGTAAATGGTCTCACTTTCTTACTATGAACATGTCCTATAGTATTTCCTGCTTTATCTACTATTCTATGACCATAGTTTACAAAAAGACATATTCAGTATTATTAGAAATACCCTGCATATTTTTCCCATAATGTAGGAGTAGACTTTCAGTTATTCCTAAAATATCCACCCATAACAGGCGAATCGCTTACTTGCGATCGGCCGCCGCTATTAACGGCTGCTGTTAAGTGTCTCTGCACTTCATCAAAGTTCGGACTTAACTGTTCTTTTTAACCAAATTAGAAATGCTCTCTGAATTTGAACTTCCATTGAGACATATTTTCACTCCTTTTTACTTTGCACTCTACTTGATAAGTATAAAACATAATCTCGCCTATATTTCAAACACACTTTAGTATTAAAAGCTATCTGAGTATACCACCTCTATGTAATCGCCCTCTTTTATATCTGTGTTACATCATATAGTGTTGGCGGTTTCTATCTTTGCTACTTCACTGCTTGCTAAAGCTCCACTGTTGCGACTATCATCTGCAAGGGACTTTACTATATAAAGGCTGTCTTTTTACTTACTAGCACGTCTTTTATATCCTCATACCTATAAATATCGGCTCTGTATGTATATAGCAAATGGTTACACTCTATCTATACTCATTCTTCTTATCTTCCTAAACTGATTTAATACAGCTTTATCAAAATCACTAAGTCCATATATCTACTGTGGTTTTGGTTTATGGTATCACTAGAATAAGCAACACTACTGTCTCCCTCTTTAATAGAACTTATATCAGCAAGTGACATCATCTCAACTCCGTCTTTTCATAGGCTATAATGTTGCCTACTTTCTTTCTAATAAAAGGCTCCTAATCTTCTATTTATCTTGCTACCTAAGTTGCAATACTCTACCTAAAAGATAATGTCGAGATAATTAAATCCTACGATATTATCGTCTGAGCCAGGTTGGATTTAACTAAGTGTAGCATTTCATCTCTGGGCAGTAGTTCCATATCTTGCCTAACTGTGGCAAAAGCTACCATTCTGAGGATTGCTGGCTCATATACAGGCTTTCCAGTTTTCTGCCTTTTTAAGCTCTGCTCTTGATGGTCCTTCCGATTTTGCAACATCGGAGTTAGTAAGCTATACCTCTAGAGTGAAGTATAAAGCTTCTTCTGTTAATTAAAAGTCCAACACCTGAACCTTTCTTTTTGTCTCTATCTGTTTCTGTTGCCACAAAGCCTACAGGAGTACCGTTTCCATAAGCTATTGCACCATTACCGAATAAATAAGATGTATCCACCCACCTGTTTCAACGGTGGCACGCATCATCAACAATAACTCTTTTTCCTTGATATCAGCGAAAAGCAACATCTAGCTAGAAGGTTGCACCGTCTGTACTCAGGTTTTGCTTTTCTCTAAGATGGCTTTCTGTGGCGGAGTGCATAGCAACAGCTGTTAATTAGCTCTTTCGCATCTCTCTAGTGAGTGGCTACGCATCAATAAAGCTCTCCCTGTGAGGTTTGCTAGTACCGGCATTTTTAGATATATCAAGAATGTTTGAAGATAACCTTGTCTCGTTTCCTGTTGTTGTTCCAAATGTTCCAAGAAGTATAGCTATAAGTTCCTTTGCATATCTCTTGCCCAAAATTCAGCTACTAAACTTGCTATCGCTTCCATGGGGTCTTTACCTGCAAGTGCGGCACTAGTCTGTAGCTGTCCGTACATCTCGACTTCTTGGGATAGCAGCTACATCTTTTCCTGATGTAATTTTGTTCTGCTCTAAATCAAGTGTCCTCTATTATCTGCTCACTTTTCTCCTGTTAAATCATGGAAAGCACGGCATATTTACGAGCTTGAGAGAAGCTTGAGAAGCTAACACTGTCAAATTCTTCATTATGCTCCACTATTCCGCTGTTAAAAGTGCCGAAAGTTCCATTGTTTTGTTATAACGCGTACTTATCAAACAAACTTGGTACTATTACATCCTGTTTAACTTTGTTCCTGCCATAATTTTACCTCTTTCTTTTCTTTTTATAATTTATATTTCAACTTTACCTACCACGCACTCAAGCTCTCTTGCTCTTACGAATCTTGTTTAATATCACCCTTGCTCCAGTAAGATTGAATGTTTCCTTTGCAAATGGATTTACCACCACCTTCCGTTACCACCATTTGGCTTATGAGTATAAGAACTGTCACAAATAGATATGGGTAAGTTTCATACAAGTATCTAAAACTTATCTATATCTTTTATCTTGTTATCATCTGAAAATTTCAAACTTATCTATACCACTTCTTATATAAGATACTCAGGGTCTTTTATCCCCTTTTAATGAGTTCTTCTTTTAATATATAAGTCTTTTCTTTTCTTTTGGCTTGTGTATCAAGCTTTTCAGCTTTTGCCTTGTATTCCTCAATTTGTGCTTTTCAACTTCTCGCCATCACTTCCGCTTGCCTTTAGTTCTTCGATAGTAGTACTGCAGCTCTAGTGCTATATCATTACAAAACGCTTTTAGGAACTGCATGCTTTGAGAACTCTTTTGCTTATTTTTGTAATCAAATCATCACGCACTGCCTCCTCTCTAAACTCTCTTTTAAAATATCTTTTAACCAGTCCATAAGTTGCTCCTTATCTAAAACGTTTGTTCACTGTTTTGTGTGTCTATCCTGCTTTTATGTCTCTTGGCTGGTAATTATATAGAGACACAGCATCCTTTACATCTTTTAAGTGTTCTTTTGCTATTAAATATATTATTTTCTTCTAGATACTCTATGCCTTTTGAATTGATGCTTGCGTTGAGATCTATATCTTCGGTAAACGTCGTGAAGTAACAATACTATAAACGCTTATATGTCACGTCGCTTTGTCAGGTATCCAAATATATAAAATAAAGCATTTCTTCATTTGATGTACGCTAAATAGGGACTGTCTGTCTTGAGATACTCTATCAATTTCTACCATTTTAAGCTTAGTATACATATAATCTAGTGTCTTATGTACCAGATAAAAATAATCGTGCCATGTTACCCCTGGTTATTATTTCTGCTTTTTGAGGAACTAATAACACTTTTACACCTCAGGTTTGCTCTGCTCTTGCTCTGTGCTTTGCGTACTTCTTCTCAATTTTTCTCTTCTCTAATCTTTCTATACTCTCTGTAGACTTTGCCTGCTGTTATATCTTTGTATCCTCTCTGAGTTTAGGTGTTCATTTGCTTTAGCTACCGTTTCTCTTTTAGAGGTAACAAAAAGCACCCTAGTAAACTAAGTGCCATACATATAATTCCTTTAGGCTGTATCTGGAGCTTTCTTTCGTTCGACTATTTTCATCTAAATATTTCTGAAGCCTTTCGATGTTGTTCTGGCATTCTTTGTTGTCTTTTGCTCCTAATGAGATTGGGCACGGCAGATGATGCCTGGCAAATATCCGTCGTCTACTAGCATTCCTAAGCATTCCATCTAATCTTTCTTATGCTGCGCTAGGTGCTGTTGCATGTTTATGCTGAGATGCACATCGACTTCTTCGTAATCTAAGGCTCTTTCAAATAGCCTTAGTATCTTGTATATGATTTTAGTGTTCATATCTTCCTTTCTACAATAAAAAGCACCTAAAGGTGCTTTTGAAAATTTACTACTTATATTTTAAAACAACTTAGCACTGGTACGCATTGTAAGAGGCGAAGCTAAGTCTCAATTTACGCTTTTATAAATAGCTTTAGAAATACTCTAACCTACCTGCTTTTACTTCATCAACTATAAAATAAAAACTCTTCATCTGTAAGTACTCTCCAAAGGTGCATCACTAGTATCATCATTTTCGGTATAGAGTGTATCATATTCTTTCATTTCTTCTATAAAATCAAAAACCTATTCGTCTTGTAATATCATCGTATGTCATTTTAACCTCTAGTTTTATTGATAATATCTATTATGAAACAAAGCAATCTTCTATTAGTTCTTTATTATTCAACTTATCTATCCATTCTTTAGGTATACTATCATATCCATATATAAGACCAACTAATCCACCTGTTACTGCTAGCTTGGTATCCGTATCATCTCCCAAATTAACTGCTTTTAATACCGCTTCTTTATAGTTGTTTGTTTTAATATACACCAAAGGCTTGCTTCCAATGTGTATCAACACTTATAACCAGTTGAATATATTTCATCTTCTAAAATATTACTCAACTTTTTAATCTTTTAAACTACTACTAACCCCTATATAATATATGCTCTAGTATCTTTCAGTAACTCTTTAGCTATATGTATATATATTCTACAAGCTTCTTTTGATATGTTATGTGCATGTGTGATTGCTGATACTTTATCTATATCTTCGGCTTTAACTACCAAAACGCTAAAGTAATATTCTCATTAAAGCTCCATTTCCATTTGCGTATGTATCATCTATGCCATAACCTAACTCCAATGCTACGAAGTAGTATTACGCAGTCAAAGTACTACTCCGGTGAGAAATGTACCTACCATTCTTATCCAATCTCTAAAATCTGTCTAAAAGCCTCTCTTCAATATTATCTATTTTTGAGGTTGTTATCTTTCAAGAGTCGCTATCAAAGCTAAAGTCATGCTTGTATCGTCTGACCAAAGTTCCTATTGGTTGATTGTGTGTTCCGTAATCCTATCATGTCGTATTAAAACTTCCACGCTTTTCAGAATTCATGTGGAACTCCTAAAGCATCACCCTGTCGGCTAAACCATATATAGCCGATTTCAACTTGTCTTTCATATTTATGCTTAGCAGTATCTGTAAAGCCAAACTTCCAAAATATACTCAGCCTTGATATCCCATGATCTTAGACGCTCACTCATTATATTGAGATAAATCAAAAATTGCTTTTATCCCTCGCCTAGCCATCTTTGATTTTCTATACCTAAGAATTTGATCTCAGGTGACTGACTTTCCAAACACATTCTTCTTTCCTCTTAATTCACTTTTAGTATAACTTTTGCTTTTAACTTACCACTTTTATAATCTTTCATCTTGGTCTTTAATGATATCATTTCATCGTACTGTTCGTAAAATTCGACCTCTAATTCATTATCTGTCACCTATTCAGGGTACATACTTTTGATTTTCTGTGTCAACAAAAACTCTTTTCCAGATTTGTACTCTGAATAATCACCTAAATAGAAAGCCTTTTCGTATCTGTGGAGCTGTATAAGTATCTTGTAATCCGAGGTTGATCATCAGCAGTCTCTGCTTGTGCTGGTGCTTTTGTATGTAGTAATAGTATCTGCATTTTCAACGCTCAAATTCTTCAAAACTGACTCCCGATATAGCATGAGCTCAGAGTGTCTCGATAGTGACTGTGATGGTCTATTTCTCAACATTCTGTTCTTTTGTGTAGTTTATTAAAACTACTATCATCATCATCGCTAAAAGCATTTCTCAAACTGCCTGTTTGTTATACGTAATCATCGCCTGAATATTATTCTTGTATAACTTCTATACTATCTGCATACTATCCCAAAATTCTGTGCTAGTCATAGCTCTTTTCTGTCTCCACCGAGTTTGCTTCTTTGTATTCTATTATACTATTTTTCCTCTCTAACTTTCAGAGGTAGGCCCACATCTATAGTATGTTCACATTAATTTCCTGCTAACACTATTATTAGTTTTCTCGAACAAGTCTGCTTCTCTTTCTTTCCTTCTCTACAAACTTCTCTCTCTCCCTCATACATACTAGCCGGTACGTCAATATACTCACCGTTTCATCTCTTGCTACTCGTCTCTCTTATCTTCCTATAAAACTCATCGTCGCCAGGCACTGTAGTACATCTGCGCAGTGGGTGGAGATAATTGGCAAATCTAGGCCTACTATGTTCTTTTCGTCTTCTGCTGAGCTTTCCTTTCAACTCCTGTTATCTTGTTGTCTTTGGGAACCACATATAGAACAAGTCTTGCTAATCCAGGGTTGCTAATATTTGATACTTTTAGCTGCTCCGTCGTCTATATAGAGCTATCTGTGGACGCTCTGTTCGTCAAGTACGAACTTTCGTGTGTGTAACGGCCTATACGCGTCAAATCTCTCGTTTTAAAACTTATCTGACGACTCACCCACCAATCTTGCTAGGGGCTGGCTTCATGCACAAAGCATAGTCGTTAGGCTTTCCATGATAGCACCCAACGCACATCGTTCTTTTGGCTACATATCACGCAAACGCTTGCACCATTAAGGAATGCTGTGATAGCTTTTACTACGCTATTCTCATCTATTTGTTAAAGGATCTGTACCCTAAACTTATCAATGTTTAATCTACCCTTTCGTAAGTGTTGGTATGGTATGTTTAATTTATGCTGCGCTTCTTCCTCAATCGCCAGAATACAGCTTGTAAGCATTGCGTCTATTTTGCATTTGCAGGGCTTCCATCACCGCCCCATTCATAATGGCAAGAAAGCAAGCTCTGGGCTCTTACTATACTTATTATCTATATTATTTAGCTGTGTTCTATAAAACTCTCTTGGCTCATTATTTTGTACTGTTTGTAATTTGGCTCTCATGTGGTCATTGCTCTTTTGTATCTTTGCGTGGCTTTCTATCAGTCATTTTGTTTTCGTTCTTGGGCGTATAAAGCTTTCTGACGGAATGATGCTGTTATGCTTTGCTCATTGTTTGTATATTCTATTTTCTTCAAGATAACTCATGTCCCTTATCTTTTTAAACTATCAGACGCTGTGCAGCTAAATCGGCCTTATTTTCGCGCTTTGCAACTTTCCTATGTATATATAAAATATATGCCTCTGTCTCAAAAGCCTTGATGTAGATAAAGTAGGCTGTAGAATAAAGCAAAAATAAAGAAGATATTAAAGAAACTTAGTTCTCTGACATCCTCTTTTCTTTTCTTCTTTTCATCATCTGATACGCTCTTTTGTCATCAAAACCCATATAAGGTCTAACATCTTTTGTTTCTACTTGACTCTTTTCTTCTTCTATCTTTCCAAAGCTCTCTAGCAACATCACTTACAAAAGGCGGTATTGCAATAATGTTCTGTCAGATATAGGGCCTTACTCTTAGCACACATATCACCTGACTCGCTTGTATTTTTACACTCGTTCTTGTCCATACTTGGGTTTATACTCTCATCTTTTATAGCTATGCCATAAGCATTTGCATATAACCCGTATAAACTTGAGAAACTTATCCTAGACTCGGTTTCGTGTCGCAGCTGCAGTTTCAGAGTAAAGGCGTATAGAGATTACGAGCAACTCCGGGAACTGTTTCCAAAAGTGGCAGGAGATCAGGGTCTGTTGCATTTCCTTGCTCAAATATAAGCTTCCTGGTTGTGTTAAGTAATTCTCTTCTTTGCTTCTCGTATGTCTGTGCTTAAAAGTCTTTGCATCTCACTGCTTTCGGTATCTGGTGTACGCCATCTTGTGATGCTCTTTTTAAGTCTTTTATTCAGCTCTATTTTCTCCACCGTAATGGCCGAGAACAAGTGTCGCTTGCGCTTGTATCCTCAGGTCATTTACAAAGCCGTTATAGACGCTTACAATGAGGTATCTATTAAATCTTTTGATATTTATCCAGTCAGAAGTGCCTACTGACTTGTTATAGCTGTAAACGGCACGCACATCTCCTGTGTCACTGCCTAAAAGCTAGCTGTTCCGCTCATCACTGCTGAGGTTCGTGCAAAGTAATTAGACTCTCACGCTTCGCTCTCGCTCTCGTAAAAGCAGCAATAAATATCATTCCAATACTCGTCTTATCTTCCAACTTCTGCCCGTCCTCTTCCATATATAAGCCTTTACGGGTTCTAAGAACTCCGAGTGAGCTTTCTATACATCCCCTTGTCCCGCGCCACCGAAAGTCTCGCTGAGGCTCTGTAACGTGTATTTCAAATCCTGTTTTCTTTCCATGTGTGCAACAAGCTACACTTGACTTGCTGGCGTGGCGCAGTCTTTACACGCCCAGCCGACTTATCTCCTGTGGAATGTTTAACTTTTGTGCCGCTTCGCTTCCAGGGTCAGCTGGGTGCTTTGTAAAGCGCCTATAAAAGCGCTGTGACCAGTGACGTCCGTGAAAAGTAAAGGAACGTGAGTGTGGCATTTTCTAAGTTTTCTAACAGTTTTCGCTCTTCGTTCCACCCTTCTGGATTTGCGGAGCTAAATACTATACGGCTTATTCATATAATAGTCTTGGCTTTCAAATATTTGCTAGTCAAAATCAGCTGTGCTTAGCTTTGTTTGTGTTTATCAACTTTTTAATATTTCTATATCCATCTTGCTCCTTATTTGAGTATTCTAACTCCTTGTTTTCTCTTAAATCTTTCTACAACTCCAGTAAATTGCGTCCAGATTGCGTCATCATGAGCATTCTTTCCTTCTGTTTGATACGTATAAAGCTTTATAAAAATCACTCCACCTATCTGCCCAATTATACGGACTATATTCATTACCAAGATGAGTTTGGTATATCCTTGAAGCCTTATTTTCCTTTTGATGAAAAGTGTTTGATTCTCGCCTTTCCTACTTCCATACTTCTCTTTTAATATCCTTTTCAGCATTTCTTGCAAAACCCCTACCACCGTTGTTACTTTCTATATCGGCTACATTTACACCTCTTTCATATATCATCTTTGCCGTTAGTTCTTCTGTTATCTCCATAGGTTCTTTTGTATATGACATCTAATATATAAACTTCATCATCAAAACTAACACCGTAGCGCATAGAACACAAATAATCTGCTCCTGCTCATCTGCTGTATCTGTATAGTTTTAATCTCTTTAAGTGTAGGTGATTGTATAAGTTTTAGCTGGTATATAGCCCTACCTTTTATATCTATAGATCTTGTTGGTAGTTGGCACTAACTATATTTACCCCCATTGCCTTGGTCTTTTTAGTAGATACGACTTATAGATAATATCTCATCGCATAGCATCGTTCCATCATCACAACTGCTTTCATGTTGTATGCTTTGTCCTAAAGCCCTCCTTATACTCAAGCAGGTCTGCCCGCAAGGTCATCCTTTGCCCATCTGGTCATTACTATAATTATCTTCCACCTATCTTCAAGTCTTGATAGCATGGTGTCGGTAAAGCCAAGTAAAGCTGCTTTTCTTTTGTCAATTCATTGTAAGCTCACTATCATTCTTTATAAGGTCATCTATACTAATTAAATTCGCACCAAAACCTGTTGCCGTACCTGTAGGAGAGTTGCTAGGTAGTTACTGTATGCCCCTCTAAACTCCATAAGTTTTGAGAAGCATCACCTTTTAATGCTCCATCTGTAAATATATCCGACATATATCCTATTTTTCATCTGCCTTTATCTCGCTTATGGTTGCATTCTTTGAGCGTGGTCGAAAAGTATCTCGTTATATGAACCTGTCATTATCTTCATACTTTTTATTATTTTCCCCAGTACCCACTCCACAAAACAACCCATAGTTCTGCTCTTTCCGTGTCTAGGTGGCATATTCACTATTAAAATGTCATACTCATTGCTCTCATAAAACTCTTGCAAATCATTACAAAATCATAGATACTTTCTGCTTTTATAAAAATCAGGTGCTTTTGCATGTAATAAAAAGAACTCACGCCTTGCAAGTTCTTTGTGCTCGTATATCTGTTCTTTTTCGTCTTATCCATCACCTATCAACTTTTTATCTCCTCTGTGCTTATATTTTCAAACATATTTTTATTTTTACTTCTGCTTTTTATTTCTCTCTTTTCTAGAAAGCACCATGTAACTTATAAAAATGCTCTAGTGCCTTTTGTCTATCGTTAAATGTAGGATAAACCGGCACTTCTATATCGTCTTGTATTATATTCATAGGCTTTCCTAGCTATATCGCTTGTTATCTGCATAGCTTCTTCTAGGCTTAGTAATTTTAGCCTTATTTACTTCTTTTAGCGTTCATCCCATGCTGATTTTATACCCACATTTTCCAACATTTCATAGCCTCTAGATTTTGCATAGTTTTCACTATGTCCTGCTTTTTATAAGTGAATTATATATATTGCCACTATGATATACTCATCGGCGAATTTTTGTTGTTTAATTGTTAATTTCATATACCATCAGCTCCTTTCTGTGCGCTTTGGGTAATAAAAAGACAATCTACATTGACTGCCTTTTAATATTAAAGTTTATGTGTTTGACTTTCACTCTTCTGGGCTGTAGTGTCAACATATAGAACTGATGGGAACTTGTGGGTCGGTACTGCTCTCAAGTTCGCGCATGCCCTATGTGTACGACGAACCCACCTATGCCAAGGCAGGCAGGCACCTGCTCTCTCTTCCAAACGTCAGATTTGATCAGTAATACGCCAAATAAAACTATTCTACATCTACTATCTTGTATTTTGACTTTCTATCTGCTTCTTTCACATCTACCATTTGTCTATATCTTCTTGTATTTGTTTATCAAAGTTCTACTAGCTATTACTGTATCTGCGACACTTATCTCCATATCTCCACACCTTGTACACATTCTGTGAGACTAGGTGTTATCTTTTCTCCTAAAGCTCGTATTCTCTCTCTCTAGTAACTTTTGCATTTTGTTATATTATCTAGTGTCTTCTAACTGTCTTAGATACTCTCTAGCTTGCATATATATATCCCTTTACAAAATCTATTTTGCTATGCTAAAAATGTGACTATCATCTATAAAATTTTAGCAAATGGGATGTGAGGCTTAATAGCCCTTTTCCTTTTATCTGCTGATTTTGCGCATAGTTCTATTCCTCCACTTCTATTCGAAATCTTTCGGATAACTTTTGACCTGTCTTCAGCTATCTTTATGGCCTCTTCTGTAAGTCGATGTATCTTCATACTTTTCGATCGCGTAAATCCGCCAATATCGCTGGCGTTGAGCAGCAAAGTTTCACCGCTACACTGACATCGGTGCTGAGGTGCAAGAGGGCTTGGTACAGTTAAAACATTCTGCTCTGTAACGAGCAGAAACTGCAGAAGTCGTCCATATCTGTTTTCACACTCTGCATCGCTAACTGAAATGCTAACGCCAGCCCTCAGCAGATGTTCCGTAACCCTCATGCCTGTTTGCTGACTTCGCCCAGCTCTGCCCGTGCTTTTAACTTGTTCAAGCGTAATTTTGAAGCCTCCTGCATATTCTCTTTTAAATTATCATTTCCACTCAAGCGTTTCCTCACCTTCCATCGCATTCCTCCATTTTCATTCTGCGCTGTTGTCTGTTCTGTCGTTCGTCTCTACAAAATCCGCCGGCATGTTTGTAATCCCCAGCTAAATTGTTATGTAAAAGCAGGCTTTCTGCGCTCGTCTAAAAATTACGTTTCTCTATCTATGAGAGACTCGCTCTGCAAATTCGTGAGTCACGTTCTATTTCAATTTTATCACGTCCGCTCTACCTGTACCTCCTTGAAATAAAGTCGAAAATAACGACTTTCGTGTACTCTTTGATAATCTTCAGAAACTGGCAACATAAGACTTTTGGACGAATATGTCAAGATATAAGCCTATCAGCGTTTCTATATCTCTTCGACATGTTCCTGGTGTAAAGTTCTGCAGGAGTCCCACGCTTGCCTTTAACTGCTAATCGCTCCGCGTCGTTTTCTTTGCGGTAAACCAGTGTCACGATCTACCATTTGCATAGGTGGTAATTTGGTTTCATTTGAGTTATCACTCATTCTATCTATCTTCGACTGTGTTAAAAGCCTACATATGCGCTGTTGCCCTGCGCACCTTTGTATTCTTTCGTCTTGTTCATCATTCAACTTCCTAATCTACGCTGCTAGCTGTGACTTTCTTGCTCTTTGCCAAAATTTGTTTTATCAGTGTAGTGACTGCTTTTCTCATTCTTCTATAGTTCCGCGTAACAACCTCTGTTGCATTACTGTTACAAACCGTTCTCAGTTTCTGTAAACTGTAAAACACCACGTGCACGAACCTATGAGGGTGGACCAACTATGTAATCGTATCGCCACTCTGTAGCATTACATCTTGCTGCCGCATTGCCACTTGCTCTGGCATCCCATCTTACTATAGCGTTGTCGGTTCTATGGCATTGTCGGTTTTCTGTAGCATCGCCAGTTACTATGGCGTTGTCGTTACTATGCGTACACCTATTGGCGTCGCCAGTTGCTCTGTCGCATCTTTGCTCTGGCTTGAGTTGCTCTGGTGTTGTTGCTAACGTTTGTCGTTGCTGGCGTCGCCAGTTGCCTGGCGTTGCCGCCTGCTGGCGCATCGCCAGTTACTATAAGCATTACCACCACAGCATTACACCTACTATGGCATCGCCAGTTACCCAAGCTTGTTGCCACGATGAGATAAGTTTTTTCCGCTCAACAAAACCTCCGAGCTCTCCTATCTTAACGTCATGTTTAGGTATATCAACTAAAGCTCTAATTCTATATAACTTCTTACCCTCAACTCTATGATTTCATCTGTTAATTCATATTTTTCATTATTCGTCTCTCTTTCATTAACTTTTAAAACCTCCCATAAAACGTTAGGTCTGGCACTATAGCGAGTACCACTCGTGTGTCCGGATAAATCTTCGAACGCAAAGACTTGCGCGACTCGCGTAAAGCTGCTTTTTAGGGTGTCTGTTTTTTCTTCTTCAATGCCTAAAACTGGAATAGTTGGGTCCTTTAAAAAATCCACGTATCTCTTGTATCATCCAATGTTATTACTGTTTTGTTGCTGTTTTCCTTCCTTTATTCAGGTATGACCCCATAAATCACTGCATTTTAATCTGCATTTATTTCCTTGCCGTCAGTTGTCAAGTGTTATCTGATTTGGATCTGTCCTATCTTCCATCCACCATTTATAGACAGCTACTCCACATCAGTCAAGGCTAAAAAGTTGTCTCTTTTCCTCTTTCTTTCCTTGCTCTCAGCATTCTCTCAAAAACTTTGATGTAGTTTCTTTGAACTTTGGAAATTAAGTTCATCTCCTTCCTTTCTGACCTTCTTGCCAAAGGGCATAAAATACATCCACACGACTATAACCCCTATCGTATAGTGATTATAGAATACTTTGTTTGAATATATTCCCACTTCTTTATTCGTCCCTTGTATATAGTTTTTCTTTAGTCTTTGTTTTGCAGAAGGCTTTTGCAACAAATGCAATCCCACACAGTCTCTTGCTCCTTTGCGTTTTCGATACTTCTTGCTATGTCTCCTAAGGAAAAAATGTTTTTTGATTATGATTTTCAAAATAGAAAAGTCACCTCTTCACTTCGTTTTTTTGACTCGGCTTCTCTGACTCCAACTGGGTATTCTGGTGTGGAATTTTCCTTAAAATTGCTAGCAATATCTCACAACTCTGGTGGGTGGCATACCTTTTGTTTCAATCAAAAACCTGTGTGACACCTTTATGGGTCGCGTTCTGCTTGTTTTTATTCCTTTTCTTAAACGCTTAAAAT
>BNJV01000603.1_pt1 | contig 131742 bp, 124 predicted proteins | sample 8540591 | NCBI WGS metagenome assembly BNJV01 (sample SAMD00202457, study PRJDB9452) | human saliva metagenome | host: Homo sapiens | reverse complement strand
CCTACCACTGACCGTAAACCTGCTCCGAATTCTCACGGATACGGCGGCAGAGCGCCTCCAGTTCCTCACCGCGATGAGCCGCCATAAAACGCACCGTGTAGTTCGTCATGTAGGACGCATTCGGGCGGCCACGGAACGGATGCGGGGTCAAGAACGGTGCATCCGTCTCAGCCAGAATCAGCTCCGGGCGAGCCATCGCCAACGACTCCTGAATACCCTTCGAGTTCTTGAAAGTCACCGTGCCGGCAAAGCTCATATACCAGCCGCGCTCATTGCAGATCGCCGCAAGCTCCGGGCCACCCGAATAGCAGTGGAACACGGTACGTTCCGGCGCACCCTCTTCATCCAGGATCCGCACAACGTCCTCGTGCGCGTCACGGTCGTGAATCTGCAGCGCCAGGTTGTACTTCTTCGCAATGCGAATATGCTCACGGAAGCTGTAGTGCTGCGCCTCCATACCTTCCTCACCGGTGCGGAAATAGTCCAGGCCGGTCTCGCCAATAGCGCGCACACGGTCGGCGGTGGCAAGCTCGTCGAGAGTGGCGAGCGCCGCCTCCAGCTGACCGGCTGCAGCCAGCTCAGGAGCGGTGTTGGGGTGAATCGCAATAGCGGCGAGGACGCGCTCATCAGCCTGCGCGGCGGCGACCGCGTATAGGGAGGAGGGGATATCGCATCCGACCTGCACGATGGCGGCGATGCCGAGCTTCTCACCGGCATCGAGTGCATCGCGGGCGCTGATTTCTACTTCGCCGTCGAGCAGGTCCATGTGGGTGTGGTTATCCACGATGGGGTACGGCAGCGGTTCGGGGGCGGGCGGGAAGACCAGATTGCGGCTGCGACCGTTCTCGCCGGTGGTGGAGCGGCGGCGGGTTCCTTCTCCGCCTTCGGCGTCGCTGATGCCGGTGTAGAGTTCCGCCTTATAGGGTGCGGGTACTTCACCGGGCACCGGCTCCCAGCCGTTAGGCAGGGCGGTTGCCTGGAGTGCCGCGGGGGTGGGCAGGGTGTAGTTCGCCAGGGCGGCGAGGGAGTTCAGGTACTCCTGGGTGATTTCAGGACCGGGATGGCTCTGACACATTGATAAATCCTTGGGATAAAACTGCGGGGTAAAGCTGGGGAGTGTTTCTGGGTTATTCGGAGCGGGCAGCCAGTGCCGCCTCGTACAAATCACGCTTGGAGGTACCGGTCTCGGCGGCGACCGCAGCGCAGGCGCTCTTGAGGCGCTCGCCGCCAGCCACGCGGTCGAGGACCAGCTGCACTACGTCCTGCGCTTCGGGGGTTTCGGGGGCTTGCGCACCCTCAACGATAATGACGATTTCGCCTCGGACGCGTTCAGACTCAGCCCATTCGGCAAGCTCAGCCAGGGTACCGCGTCGAACCTCTTCGTGAAGCTTAGTTAGCTCACGGCTGACCGTTCCGCGGCGGTTGGCGCCGAAGGTCTGCACGAAGTCTGCCAGGGTTGAGGCAGTGCGGTGCGGAGATTCGTAGAAAATCATGGTGCGTTCCTCCCCCGCCAGCGAGGCGAGGCGGCGCGAACGCTCGGAGCCCTTGCGGGCGAGGAAACCCTCAAAGGTAAATCGTCCGGTGGGCAGACCGGAGAGCGCGAGCGCGGTCAGCGCGGCGGAGGGGCCGGGCACCACGGTGACGGGCAGGTCGGCTTCCGCGACGGCTGCGGCGGCAACGTAGCCGGGGTCGGAGATGGTGGGCATGCCCGCATCCGAGAGCAACAGCACGCGCTGGCCGTCCTGTACCGCCTGCACGATGGTTTCGCTACGTTCGGTTTCGTTGTGGTCGTGGTTGACGATGACGCGACCGCGGGTGCGCACGCCAAGCCCGGAGGCGAGGGTGCGTAGCTTGCGGGTGTCTTCAACGGCGATGAGGTCTGCGGTGGCGAGGGCTGAGCGCAGTCGATCGGAGGCGTCAGCGAGGTTGCCGATGGGGGTGCCGCCGAGGATGAGCACGCCGCCTTCTTCGGAGGTGACAGCGACGTCAGCGGTGTCAGCCTGGGGTGCCTCGACCGTTTCTGAGGGGTCGGTGGTTTCTTCGGTGTATTCTGCGGGTGCGGTCATGGCAGGCCTCGTGTCTGTGTCTGGTCTTCGTGTACCCACTAAGTGTAACGCCCGCGCTCAATCCGGTGCCGGGTGGGGTGGCGGGTAATAGGTGGCTGGTGTGGGTGGGCTTCCGGATGCGTCATATATGCCGTTCACGGGCTGAAATGGTGCATCGTGCGTTCTGACCCTTTAGGATTGATGGGGTGAAGATACCTAAGCTACTTTCTCCCGCATCTGCCGCTCCGGCTGGTCCGGCCGATTTGACCCGTTCTTCGTCTGAGCGTGGTCGTTACAGCCTGGATTCTCTGCTGGATGCGCTCGCTGTTGCCTATATTCGTGCCCCGCGTTGGGGTTGGTTGGCGCCCGCATTGATTGTGCTGGTTGCCGGTATTCTGCGTTTTTATAATTTGGCGCATCCGAATGCCATTGTTTTTGATGAGACGTACTACGCCAAGGACGCCTACTCGTATGTGCATTATGGCTATGAGTTGAGCTGGTCGAAGGACGCTAATGCTTCCTTTGCGGCGGGTCACCCGTCGGGTCTGTTGACGGATTCGCCAGAGTATGTGGTGCATCCACCGTTGGGTAAGTGGATGATTGCCGCGGGCATGGCGATTTTTGGTGATAATAATCCCTTTGGTTGGCGTGTTTCTGCTGCGGTGATTGGCACCCTGTCGGTGGCGTTGATTGCCTATGTTGGCTGGTTGCTGTTCCGTTCGATGACGGTGGCGACTATTGCGGCGTTGCTGGCTGCTGTGGATGGTCTGATGCTGGTGGAGTCTCGTTTGGCTTTGCTGGATATTTTCCAGATGTTCTGGATTTTGGCGACTTTTGCGTGTCTGGTGCTTGACCGTATTCAGGCGCGGCGCGTGTTGGCGCGCCATATTGCGGAGGCGGCACGCCAGAATGGCGGTGTGCTTCCGCCGATGCCGTGGGGCCCGAGCATGGGTCTGCGCCTGTGGCGTTTCGCTGCCGGTGTGTGCGCCGGTGCCGCGGTGGGCGTGAAGTGGAATTCGTTGTTCTTTATTGCGGCGATGGGTCTGCTCACGGTGTTCTGGGATATTAATGCTCGCCGTATTGTGGGTCTGAACAAGTGGGGTTTGACGGCGCTGGTGCGTGACGGTATCCCCGCATTTTTCCAGATGATTGGTGTGGGTCTGCTGGTGTATCTGAGCACTTGGGCGGGCTGGTTCCAGTCGTCGAATGCGTATTTCCGCCGCTGGGCTGTTGAGAACCCGGGCAAGGGTGTCATGTGGCTTCCTGAGGATTTGCGTTCCTTGTGGGAGTACCATGTCTCGGCGTTTAAGTTCCATTCTGGTTTGAGTAGCCCGCATACGTATTCTTCGCAGGCGTGGCAGTGGCTGGTTTTGGGCCGACCGACCTCGTACTACTATGAGTCGCCGAAGCTGGGTTCTTCGGGGTGTACCGTGAAATCCTGTTCCGAGGCTATTTTGAATATCGGTAACCCGGCGATTTGGTGGGCTTTTATTCCGGCGATTATTGTGGCGCTTCTGGTTTTGGTGCTGAAGCGTGATTGGCGTTTTGGTGCGCTGCTGGTTGTGTTCGGTGCGGGCTATTTCCCGTGGTTTATGTACCCGACCCGCACGATGTTCTACTTCTACGCTCTGTCCTTTGAGCCGTTCCTGATCCTGCTGTTGGCGGGTGTTTTGGGTCTGGCGCTGTCGGGTGCTCGCGGTTCGGTGTTGCGTGCCCGTTTGGGCGTGACGCTGGTGGCGATTTACCTGGTGGGTGTGCTGGTGTTGAGCGCGTACTTTATACCGCTGTGGACTGCTCAGGTGATTCCGTATGAGCAGTGGTATTCGCACATGTGGTTTAAGTCCTGGATTTAGGCTCAGGTTTTAGGCTCGGAATCTAGGCGGATCTAGGCTCAGCTTTTAGACTGGGGTTTTAGACCTGGTTTTAGATCTGGGTTGAGGCGCGAGCGATGCGAGCTTGGGTATAGCAAAGGGGGCTGGGTTCTACCGTGTGGTAGAGCCCAGCCCCCTTTGTTATGCCCTTTCCGCGCTGGTTTGCGCGGTGAAGTGGCTGATGATTTTTAGTTGTCGCCGACTCGTGCGGAGGCGAGCTTGACGCGCAGGTCCTGGCGTTCCTGGCGGCGGCGTTCTGCCTTGAGCTTGCGGTATTTGGTGGGCCAGGTGGTCACGAGCAGGAGCGTAATCTGCGCGGCTACGAGGACCGCTACGGCGATTGCCGCGTCGATCCAGAATTGCGGCGGGTAGAGGCGGATCAGGGAGCTTCGCACGGAGAATTCCCAGTTGCCCTGCGGGAAGAACACCTGGTGGAAGGTGGTAAACAGCCATTCCCAACCGAAGACGCCCACAACGCCGAGCACCGCGATGAGTCCCAGGGTAATCCACGCGCCGGTGAAGAGGCTGCGGCGGATGGTTCCGGGGGCGCGCTCACGCAGGGAAATGCTGCTAAAGAGGGTCACCAAGAAGAGCGCGGCAACGGCTACAGTGGCGATGAGCAGTACCCACTTCACGTCGTGCATGTGGTTCACTTCTGCTTCGGTGAAGGCGAGGGTGTTGTCGGCACCGGTGGTAACGCGGGCGAGGTATTCTCGCGGCGCGAAGTTGTTGATGTAGTCCACGCCGTAGGAGCCCAGGCGCATCCTCTCGACGAGGTAGTAGCCGTAGCTGTCTTCGGGGAATCCGGGGCGGTGATATTCGAGCCAGAGGAAGGGCGCGGAAGCTACAGCGCGAATCGCGATCATGAGTACGGTCAGCGGTACGGTGAGCGCGATGAGGGTTGCACGGAGCTTGAGGAAACGCGGGGTGTCTTCCACAGCGTCTTCGCGTGCCGCGGCGCGTTCTGCGGCTTCGGGCGAGGCCGCCAGGGAGGACAGCGGCGCGTTGGGGTCTGCGACCGCGTGGGTGTGACCGGTGCGGGTGGTTTCGGTGCGGTACTTGCGTCCGGCGGTGGAGGCGCTTGCCGCCTCCGCGGTAGCGACGGTTTCCGCTTCAGCCGCATTTTCGGCTTCTGCGACTGCAGCGGCTTCTGCTTCGGCGGCCCTCTGCATGGTTTCGCGGTTGAGGTCGCTGAGCGTCGGGTTTTTGGGGGTGCTCTGCGAGTCGCGCACGAGGGGCACGAAGCCGGTGGAGACGTTGGTGCGGGTGCGCACACGGGTACCGACGCCCTGTTCACGGAGTTTGCTGCGTGCGGGGACGACGGGTACAGAGCCGGTAGGCAGGTCGGGTTCTTCGGCGACGGTGGGTACGTCTGCTGCGATGCGGCCAAATGCGCCGGTGTGCGGTGCCGGTTCGCTGGTCACGGTCTCTGCTCGACGAGCTTTGAGGAGTTCTTCGGCGCTATTTCGGCGGATGGCCGGGCGCAGTGCGCCCCACATTCCTCGGTGTGTTTCTTTGCTCATTGATCTCGCGTTCTTTTCGAGTGATCGGTGTTTGAGTGAGTTGCGGGTGTCTGTACTATCTGCCAGTTTCTCATACGCAAAGAACCTTCCGCATGAATTCGCGGAAGGTTCTTTGCATTCGGGTGTTTAATTCTTAGTTTTGAATTCTAGGATTCGGTGGTGTCCTGAACGGGTACCTTGTAGACCACTCGCCAACCCTGAGGTGCCGTCAGTCGTGCGGCGTGGTCGTCGCAGAGGTCATAGGCGTGGGGTTCGCGAAATTCAGAGAGCGCGTCAATGAGTGCCGTGGAATCTGCGTAGGAGTAGTGGAGAGTAACAGTCGCCTCTCGCTGGCAGGTTTGGCGGGAGCACAGTCGTGCGGTCTGCATGTAGATGGTACCTTCCTGGCTTAGCTCGCCTGCTTGCGCAGTCGGCGGCGTTCACGTTCTGACAGCCCGCCCCAGATTCCGAAGCGCTCGTCATTGTCCATTGCATATTGTAGACATTCTTCGCGCACGGGGCATACACCGCATACCCTTTTGGCGTCTCGGGTGGAGCCGCCCTTCTCGGGGAAGAAGGCTTCAGGGTCGGTCTGGGCGCAGAGTGCTTCAGCTTGCCAGGCGAGTTCTCCGTCTTCGCCTTCGGTTCCGTAGAGTCCTGCCGCTGCGGTCCATACGTCGGTGCAGGCAGGCATGTTTCGTTCTGCGTCTGCGAGAAAGGCGTCGGTGGCTTTTTCGAGAGATTGAGTGGGATTCATGCTACGGTGCTGAGCGCCTGATGCGCGCGCGGCCGCGACAGAGCGGTCGGATGCAATGTAGGAGCCCATGGGTTTTCCTTCCGTGTTCTCATTGTGAGCTTAATGAGTCTGCGGATCCGTCGTGGACGGAATCTTCGTGTGTATGGTGTGGCATGGTTTGCTGTGGCCTCTACGGTCCCTTCCAGAGCAAACACGCTTATATATCTATTAGACGTGCGACACGCCGTTTCGTCAAACTAGACTTAATCAATGTTTAGATGTATGTGTTACAGGCGTCATATTTAATGTGAATTTGACCTTTATATATTTTTCACCCCTTCACTTGCCCCTGGTCACATCTTGAGCCAGCCTCAAATTTCCCCTTTCAGGACCACTTGCCGCCGAATGCAAATTCCGCATCTTGACCGCAAATATAAGGGAAGTCGGCGGTGCAACCCCCTGCAGGAATCTCCCAAACCCCACTCCCAGAAATTTTCAGGAAATTCGAAAAGAAAAGTTTATCTTTTTGACATCCATGTTCTGCATATTTTTCCAGGCTTATTGCGAAACATTTATATTCCCAATTTATCTGCATGCCCTATTTCAAAATAGGACCTTAGTTAGTGCAAAGGTTTTTCATCATTAGGTTTTTTCAAGCACCATCAGAAGTTTTTACTTTACTTCTGTACTTTTCTAGCCCGGCAATCGGCCCTCCCCTCCTCTCCGCTCCCGGAATTGTCCCTGCGCCTCCGCTCCTTCTGAACCGTGAGGTAGAGTGAAACCCATGGTTACTCTCTCCCCCACCGGCGCGTCCGCGCCCACGACTCTGAACCGTTTCTTCGAGAAACTCAGCACTCAACAAACTCCCGCCCTCATCTGGTATTCGGCGGCAGGCGAGCGTATTGAGCTCTCCGGCAGGGTCCTCATGAACTGGGTAGACAAGAGCGCAAACCTGTTGGTTGAAGAATGCGAACTGGCGCCCGATGAAGGTTTTGATCTGCAGGCTCCCCTGCACTGGCGCACTATTGTTCTGGGTCTGGCGGCTCTGCGCGTGGGCGCGATCCTCGATCAGGACGAGCCGCTGGTTGCCGTGGTCTGCACCGAGCAGGAGGCGGGCTATACGAATAACCCCGCGTACCTTCTGGCGGTTGACCGTGCACCGCTGGCGCTTTCCTACACCGGCGATCTGCAGTCGCTGGCTCCGCACGCCGAGGAGGTGCTCGATTACTGCGCTCTGGTGCGTAGCTTTGGCGACCAGTACTCGGGTCTGCTTCCCGATGATTCAGCAGAAATCATTGAGGGTTTCAGCTATGCGGAAGCCTACGAGCAGGCTCTCACGCAGGCACAGGCATATCGTACGGCGGGCTATACGCTACCTTCGGGGCAGCGTGCGCTCGCTTTGGAGTTGAGCCCCGACTACGGTTTTGATGCCTCGGAGGCGACCCTGAGCGCCCTGCTGGAGGTGCTAGCTATTTTGGTCTCGGGCCATGCGGTGTTTGTGGCTGACCCGAGCGTCAACTGGCAGAATGGGCAGCTGGCGTCTTTGATGGTTGCCGAGCGTGCGGTGGAGATTTCCCGCGCATAGCGCCCCTCTCCTGTTGCCTGAAAAATCGCGTGGAAGGCTACCAATCACACGGAGCGCGAACAAACATAGAGGTCTTTAAACGATTCATCCCCCGACACCGTTCGTGTCGGGGGATGAATCGTTATACCACGTTCTAACTAAGCTGCTTCTACGGTCAGAGGAGCTCAACCCGAGGAGCTTAGGAGTTCTGCGAGCCCGGCTTCGACTGTGCCTCAGGTGCAGTTGCTTCAGAGGTTGCCTTACGTGCTGCAGGTTCTTCGCCATCAAGAATGGCGGCGGCTTCATCAAACATGCGGCCGAGCTCCTCGTGGTCGGTGCCTTCGCCCTCTTCAACCTTCTGGCGGTGCGAACCGTACACCCAGAAGCGGTAGAGGAAGTAGCGAAGAATGGTGCCCAGAATGGTACCGATAATCGTACCGGAGATGAAGGATGCCTCGGGGGTGCGCAGGTTCAGCACGTAGGTACTGAATGCCACACAGCCTGCTTCGACGAGAATACCGAGCAGGTTGACCAGTCCGAATTCGACCGCTTCACGCTTCCAGTTTTCGGAGCGGGAGTCGCGGAAGGTCCACAGGCGGTTCATGAGCCAAGAGAAGATGGTTGCGACAATACTTGCAACGACCTTCGCCTTGGTGTGGGACTCCGACATGATGGTCATCATCAGCACCCACACCGTTACAGAGTTGACGATGAAGGCGGCACCGCCCACGGTACCGAATTTGAGCACCTCAATACCGTAGCTGTCCCAGAGGGATTTCAGGCGTTCGGTCATGGTCGGTTTAGTCTGTGCGCTCATGCGGGGCCTATCTAGAGGAGTTCAGGGGAAAGAGCTGGCACTGTTACGGTGGGTGTCATTCATGCCGCCACTATGGAGTGCGTCAGCCTCTTTTACAAGCTCTTATATGTTATTACAGTCCCGGTTGGTTGTTTGTACCTTTGAGAGTTTTTCCACAGACCTCCCAGCTAACGAGACATTCCCTTTCATCTCACGTTGACTGGGCAGAAGGCAGGTTTTTACGATTTCTTCCGGCTTTTACGCCCAAATATTGGGCTCTGCCGCCCAGCTAAACCCATTCTGTGACCTTAATGTGGTCTTGCTCCCATAAGCACTCTGAAACCGGTACACTTAGGTGCTGTGACTTACCCTGTGACTGGACCCGTAATTGGCGTCATCGGCGGAGGCCAACTGGCCCGCATGATGGCTCCCGTAGCAACTAACCTTGGCCTGAACCTGCAGATTCTCGCGGAGGCGCCCACCGTCGGCGCCGTGGCAGCGGTACGTACCGCCCCCCGTCGGGGACTACAAAGATCTGGACACCCTCCGCGAATTTGCTCGCGGCAAGGATGTCATCACTTTCGACCATGAGCATGTGCCCACCGAATTTCTGCGCACCCTCATGGCGGAGGGCGTGAATGTTCAGCCCCGTCCCGAAGCTCTCCAGTACGCTCAGGACAAGCTCCTGATGCGCGCCGCTATTGAGCGTCTGGGCCTGCCGAACCCCCGCTGGGCTAAGGTTTCTACCCTGGACGAGCTGCTCGCCTTCGGCGATGAAATTGGCTGGCCCGTGGTGCTGAAGACCCCGCGCGGCGGCTACGACGGCAAGGGCGTACTCGTTCTGGATTCCCCCGAGGAGGCTCGCGAGCGCAGTACTGCGTGGTTCGAGCAGTTGCCTTCCCGCACCGATTTCTCCGCCCTGCTTGCCGAGGAGAAAGTGCCCTTCACCCGTGAGCTCTCCGCTCTAGTGGCTCGCCGTGAGAGCGGCGAGGTGCGCCCCTGGCCGGTCGTTGAGACCATCCAGGTGAACTCTATCTGCGACGAGGTTATTGCCCCCGCGCAGAACCTGGACCCCGAGATCGCTGAGGCTGCCGCAGCCGCTGCTGTGACCATTGCCTCCGAGCTGGGCGTGACCGGTGTAATGGCGGCTGAGCTTTTCGAGGTTCCCGGCTCCCCCGCCGGCTTCTACATCAACGAGCTGGCGATGCGCCCGCACAATACTGGCCACTGGACTCAGGACGGCTCGGTGACCAGCCAGTTCGAGCAGCACCTGCGTGCGGTACTTGACCTTCCGCTGGGTGATACCTCCGTGTTGGAGGGTGTTGCCGTGATGAAGAACTACCTGGGCGGTGAGAACGAAGATATCTTTGGCGTCTATCCGCTGGCGCTTTCGGCTGAACCGCGCGCAAAGATTCACTTCTACGGCAAGGAAACCCGCCCGGGCCGCAAGATTGGTCACGTGAACATTACCGGCACGGTGGCTGAGCTTGAGGCGCTGCGTCATAGCGCCGCGAATGCCGCCTCCATTTTGCGTGACGGCCGCCCCCTATAGCCCCTGTTTTAGCCGGTGCGCGGGGTGAGAGCATCCTGCGTATCCGACGCACCCTATTGATGGTGGTTCGCCACCGCATCCTGAAAGGATATGAGGATTATGTCTCAGTCTCCCTATAATTCTTCCCAGCCCATTGTTGGCATTGTGATGGGTTCGGATTCGGATTGGTCGGTCATGGAGGCCGCAGCCGAGGTTCTGGACGAGTTCGGCATCCCTTACGAGGCTGATGTTGTTTCTGCACACCGCATGCCCGAGGACATGATTGAGTACGGCAAGAAGGCTCACAGCCGCGGTATTCGCGTGATTATTGCCGGTGCCGGCGGCGCCGCTCATCTGCCCGGTATGCTCGCTTCCGTCACCGCTCTGCCTGTGATTGGTGTTCCGGTGCGTCTGAAGAACCTCGAGGGCATGGACTCGCTGCTGTCGATTGTTCAGATGCCCGCCGGTGTTCCGGTAGCTACCGTCTCCATTAACGGTGCTCGCAATGCGGGTCTGCTGGCTCTGCGTATTCTGGGTTCGGGCACCGATGCGTTTGCTCAGCAGGTTCACGCTGATTTGCGTCAGTTCTCTCAGAATCTGCGCCAGACCGCAATGGACAAGGGAGCCGCTCTGCGCACCCGAGTTGCCGAGGCGAAGGCAAAGGCAGCGGCCGAGCGCGAGGCGGAGGAGAGCTCCTCCGCGCCCCGCCCCATTCCTGCACCCGAAGCTTCGTCGGAGCCCCAGGCTTACGTTCCCTAAGCTCGGATACACTAGAAGAATGAGCAATATTCTTCAGTCCGATATTTGGGCACGTTTTCAGGAATCTAATGGTCACACCGTGATCCGTAAGAGCGGTAACGGCTGGTCGTACCTTGCGACCGTTGAGGGCGGCGCTACTGGCCGCTACCTGTACAGCCCGTACGGACCGGTCGCCTCCAGCGCTGTGGCTTTTGATGAGGCTCTCACGTCGTTGAAGGAAGAGGCTGCGAAGCATCGTTGCCTGTTTGTGCGCATTGAGCCGACTGAATCCGTTATTTGGGGCGATCAGGATGCGGCTGCTTTCTTGGCTCGTCGCGGTGCGGTTCTGGCTCCTCGCCAGGTGCAGCCTTCGCACACTCAGATTATTGATCTTTCGGGCTCTGAGGATGAGATCCTCAAGGGCATGAAGTCCAATAACCGCAACCTGCACCGCAACATCCACAAGAAGGGCGTGACCATTGAGGTGTCGACGAATCCTGAGGATTTGTCGATTCTGTTCGCGTTCTTGGATGAGACTGCGGACCGTAACGGTTTTAACCGTCAGCAGGATGAGTACCTGATGCAGGTTGCTCGCGTGCTGATGCCCGCCGGTGCGGCGTCGCTCTACATTGCGAAGCTGGCGGGCGAGAACGGTGAGAGCACCCCGATTGCGGCGGCGTTTGTGTACGATTCGGATGACACCCGCACCTACGCGCATGCGGCGGCTTCTTTTGAGCACCGTCGCCTGTCCGCGGGTATTCCGGTGGTGACGAACTTTATCCTGGACGCTAAGCGCAAGGGTCTGAAGTACGTTGACCTCTTCGGTATTGCGCCGGAGGATCAGCCGGATCACGAGTGGGCTGGTTTCACGAAGTTCAAGAAGTCCTTTGGCGGCGAGTCGGTGGAGTACCCGGGTACCTGGGATGTTCCGGTAACTTCGTTGGGTTACCGCGCCTACACGCTGGCGTACAAGGCTCGTCCGGCAGTTCGTGATGCTGTGTCGAAGGCGAAGGCGAAGGTTCAGTCTTTCCGCTCTCGCTAACGGGTTCAGGCGCACCGCTACTGGGGCGTATCCTGAGAACTAAAAGCTAAATATACGAGGGAGCCGCCCTCACCGAGTTCTTCGGTGGGGGCGGCTCCCTGCGTATGTATGTGCAATGTTTGAGGAGTCTTAGCGCGGCTCCTCAGCCCTTGCGGGGCGAAGATTACTGCTCTTCGAAGATTACTGCTCTTCGGGGCTCTTGGTGTGCGAGAGAATCTCGCGCAGGCGGGAGAGGCGGTGCTCTGCCTCAACGGTACGCACGGTGCCCGAGGAGGAACGCATAACCAGCGACTGGGTGGTCACAACGTTCTTGCTGTAGCGAACGCCGCGCAGCAGCTTACCGTCGGTGATACCGGTTGCGGCGAAGAAGCAGTTGTCGCTGGTGACCAGGTCGTTGGTGGTCAGCACGCGGTCGAGGTCGTGGCCGGCTTCCAGCGCCTTTTCACGCTCTGCCTCGTCGGTCGGTGCCAGGCGGCCCTGGATGACGCCACCGGTTGCCTTGATAGCGCATGCTGCGACAACGCCTTCGGGGGTGCCGCCGGTGCCCAGCATGAGGTCCACGCCGGTGTTTTCGCGGCAGGCTGCGATAGCGCCAGCGACGTCACCGTCGAGGATGATGCGGGTACGGGCGCCTGCCTCGCGAATCTCCTGGATCAGCTTGGCGTGGCGGGGACGGTCCAGCACGCATACGGTCAGCTCGCTGACCTTCTTGCCCTTAGCCTTAGCGACCAGGTGCAGGTTCTGCTTGACGGGCAGGCGCAGGTCCACGAACTCTGCGGCGTCGGGGCCGGTGACCAGCTTCTCCATGTAGAACACTGCGGAGGGGTCGAACATGGTGCCACCGTCTGCCACAGCAATCACGGAGAGGGCGTTGTCCATGCCGAGTGCGGTCAGGCGGGTACCGTCGATGGGGTCAACCGCCACGTCGAGGGAGGGACCGGAGCCGTCGCCGACGTTTTCGCCGTTGTACAGCATGGGAGCCTTGTCCTTCTCGCCTTCACCGATGACGACGGTGCCGTTGAAGCTGACGGTGGAGAGGCGGTAACGCATTGCGTCTACGGCTGCACCATCTGCGAGGTTCTTTTCGCCTGCGCCGACCCAGGGGCCTGCAGCAATTGCTGCTGCTTCAGTCGCGCGGACCAGTTCCATTGCGAGGTTGCGATCGCCGTGGTTGTTGTTCGTAGTCATAGACTCACCTTCGAGATTTCTGAATACACCGTCGGCTGGCTGGTTCTTTCCAGCACGAAGTCGCCGACGCAGTAGTGCTCCTTTCAGGATAGCGCGCGGGCGCTTCGTTTTTCTTGTTCTGAACGAGTTTGCGTGCGTGTTGACTTTAAGGTGAGCAGATGCGGCAAATCTGTGAGGGCTGCGTCTCTCTTCGACACTTCGTACGCTCTGAGGCGCTGATTTTGAGCGTTGTGAAGGCGTGCCGAACTAGCTATTTTTTGCATATTTAGGCATATTTGAGGTAGGTTCTTTCTCCGGGAGGCTCCCGGCGAGAAACTCAGCTTCAGCGCGAGCGCCTGAAGCCCCATATACCCGTTCGCAGATTCGCTGGCTCCGACGGCACGCGTTATCTGTATTTGTCCGCTAAGGAGCATCACATGGCTGGCATCCAACCGACTCCCGCAGAAGCATGGAAGCGTCTGAAGGACGGTAACCGCCGTTTTGTTGAGGGTAGCAATGAGCACCCCAACCAGGACACGATTCGCCGCACCGACCTGGCATCGGGTCAGTTCCCCTTCGCCTCGATTTTCGGTTGCGGTGACTCTCGCCTCGCGGCAGAGATTATTTTTGATCTGGGCCTGGGCGACGCGTTCGTGGTGCGTACCGCTGGCCACGTCCTGGAGAATGCCGCGCTCGGCTCGCTGGAGTACGCGGTTGAGGAGTTTAAGACCCCTATCGTGATGGTTCTCGGTCACGACTCCTGCGGTGCTGTGACTGCGGCCAGCAAGTCCCTGGAATCCGGTGAGATGCCGCACGGCTTCATCCGTAACCTGGTGCAGCACATCCTGCCTTCGGTGATGTCTCCGAAGCTGCCGGAGAACCCGGTCGTTAACGACATGGTGCGTGAGCACACCCGCCAGACCGCCATCCGCATTATTGAGCAGTCCCACATCATTTCGGATGCGGTGGTTGAGGGTAAGGTCGCCGTGATTGGTGTCTTCTACCATCTGAAGGAAGGTAAGGCGGAGCTGGTGTTCAGCTCGCAGGACCTGACCCTGCCGGAGGAGAAGAACGACTCGCAGAACCCGCCGACTCAGGCGCTTCCGGTGGTCGTGAAGACTCCCCCGCGCGTTGTGGTTGCGGAGAACCTGGACTAGGTTTCCTCTTCTCCGCTCATTACGAGCCTTAGCGCGAGAACCCACATGCTCGCACTTAACAACAGATTTTTCTATGGGATACCCCCGCCACGGTAGCATGTTCGCACATCTACCGGGGCGGGGTTTTTACGCGCCTTCTCACGCCTCAAAATTTATGAGCGTTTCCTCTTTTGACACCTTTTCGAGGCGACGTAAGCCACTTTGAACGCCTATCCTAGAGGTATGGCTGAAAACATTGAATACCGCATTGAACATGACACCATGGGCGAAGTTCGCGTTCCGGCTGATGCACTCTACCGTGCACAGACCCAGCGCGCAGTCGAGAACTTCCCGATTTCGGGTCAGACCCTCGAATCCGCCCATATTCGTGCGCTTGCCCTCGTGAAGAAGGCAGCCGCGACCGCCAATGAGGAACTCAAGGTGCTCGACGCTGAGCGCGCCCAGGCTATCCGCGACGCAGCGGATCTGGTAGCAACCGGTAAGTACGACGCCCACTTCCCCATTGACGTCTTCCAGACTGGTTCCGGTACCTCCTCGAACATGAACGCGAACGAGGTTCTGGCAACCCTGGCAACCCGCTCCCTGGAGTCCAAGGGCATTGAGGTTCACCCCAATGACCACGTGAACGCTTCCCAGTCCTCCAACGACGTCTTCCCCACCTCCGTGCACGTTGCTGTGACCGAGGCTCTGGTGAAGGACCTGATTCCCGCTCTCGAGGTGCTCGCTGAGTCCCTGGAGCGCAAGTCCGCAGAGTTCAAGGACGTTGTGAAGTCCGGTCGTACCCACCTGATGGACGCAACCCCCATCACCCTGGGCCAGGAGTTCTCCGGCTACGCCGCAACCGTGCGTTACGGCATTGAGCGTGTGAACGCTTCCCTGCCCCGCGTGGCTGAGGTTCCCCTGGGCGGTACCGCTGTGGGTACCGGCATTAACACCCCGGACGGCTTCTCCGCTCGTGTGATTGAGCTGCTCGCTGAGGAGACCGGCCTGCCCCTGACCGAGGCTCGTAACCACTTCGAGGCTCAGGCTAACCGTGACGGCCTGATTGAGGTTTCCGGTCAGCTGCGCACCCTGGCGTACGGCCTGATGAAGATCAGCAACGACATCCGCTGGATGGGTTCGGGTCCGAACACCGGCCTGGGCGAGCTGCACATCCCCGATCTGCAGCCCGGCTCCTCGATTATGCCCGGTAAGGTCAACCCCGTGATTTGTGAGGCTACCATCATGGTTGCCGCTCAGGTTATCGGTAACGACGCAACCATTGCCCTGTCGTCCACTAACGGCGCGTTTGAGCTGAACGTGGGTATCCCGGTGATGGCTGCTAACCTGCTGCAGTCGATCCGCCTGCTCGCTAATGTTTCTCGCGTTTCGGCTGAGAAGATGATTGACGGTCTGACCGCTAACGTTGACCGTTGCCGCTTCCTGGCTGAGGCTTCGCCGTCGACCGTGACCCCGCTGAACAAGCTGATTGGTTACGAGGCTGCTGCGAAGATCGCTAAGTACTCGGTGGCTCACAAGGTGACTGTCCGTGAGGCAGTTGTGGCTCTGGGTTATGTGGAGCGCGGCGAAGTGACTGAGGAGCAGCTGGATGCGGCTCTGGACGTCACCAAGATGCTGGGCAACTTCTAATCTCACCCGTCTGAGCCTCACCTGAGGTTCGCGGCTTAACCATAGAGGGAGGGGCGACTCGCCATGACGGCGGGTCGCCCCTCCCTCTGTGTATGTTCTCCGCCCCCGTCATTAAGTGGGTAGCGGGTTCTCACTATTGTTCAACGATATTGAACACTTTGAACTGTTTATAGTGGACCAGCGTGTAGATGAGGCAGAATACAGCCGGGATACTGACGACAAGCGCAGCGTTGAAGGAGCCGAGATGGTCAAGCATCAGTGCTACCGCACCCATGGAGTACAGCGTTCCTAGCCCAAACACGGCACCGTCAAGGGAGCTGGCTCGCCCCAGTAGCTCATTCGGTGTAATGCAGTCACGCAGATTGTTGGAGAAGATGAAAGCTGATGCCCATCCTACGTCCAGGATGAAGAGCAGGGCGCCGAGCACTACGGGGTTATTGCTGATGGTGACGAGCGGTATTCCGAGCAGGGATACGACATTGGCGACCAGCAGCATTCCTCGTGTGTTCTCGAAAGAGAGGAAACGATCGATGATGAGCGCCGCGACGATACCACCGATACCGCTGCAGGCCATAATCATGCCTACCACTGAGGCTTCAAAAGTGAGCTCCTCATACAGGCGGTAAATAATGATGAGTGAATATGATGCTGTAGCTGCCGCCAAGAAGAACGTGTAGACAAGGATAAGTCTCTGCGGGGCACCGGAGAACATGTATTGGATACCGTCAAACATCCGGTGAATAAACCCATGTTGTGCAGTTTCGCGTTGCTCAGTTTTAGTTTCCATCTCTACGGATGGCAACGTTGCGTATGAAATAGTTGCCGCTCCGAAAAGGAGCACCGGGACGATAAGACCGACCGTTGCACCCGCGACAAGAACAATAAATCCTGCTGTAGGGGGAGCAATGATTGCGGATATTCCCTCGCAAATTTCACGACGTGCATTGTACGAAAGAAGGTTTTCTCGTCCGAGAAGCTGCGGAATATATCCTGCTTCTGAGGCAGCAGCCAGCTCGGAGAAGACACCGCTCACAAATCCTAGTGCGGCGATGGCGAACCATGACAGCATATGCTGCTCAATCATCAACGCCAAGGTAAGGATACTGAGGATATTTACTGCCCCGGCAATCACAATCATAGGTTTTCGAGGCAGACTATCAGATAGGGTTGCTAGTGGATATGCCAAGGCGATATTGGGGATTTGCATGGCTACCGCCATTACGCCAGCTAACCCAATTTCGCCTGTACTAGCGAGAATCGCAATGGGTAGGGCGAAGGAATATATTCCTGTACCCACCAGAGAGCCAATAAGGGCTACGTAGATTCTCCAGGGTATTTTATGTGTTGTCATGCTTTGCTCCTTCCAGGACGCTTCGAAATAGCGACCAAGAATTGCGATGAACACAATGAGCCTAGTTCACAGAAAAATGGCATGCCTTAAAAGATTTATAGGCAGGGTAAAAGGAAAGCGACCACGCTCACCAGAACATCACGTGAACGAATTTTTTCGGGTTACTCTTACGGGGCCGTCACTCCCAATGTAACCCGTGTCATATATAAAGCATCTCATGCAAACCACTCATAACTCGATACACAGACGCAGCTTAAGGTAAAAAAGACAAAAACAAAATAGAACCACGGCAAATTTTAGGCTTCTACCCCCCACTCCCACAGAAAAACAGGTAGAACCACCCAATAACATGTAACAAACTGTCATAAAATACTGGGAGGGGCGACTCGCCATGACGGCGGGTCGCCCCTTCTTCTGTATCTACACGCCTCATTCGGCGGCTTTGCTCAGTCCCAGCAGCCGGTCTAGAGTTCTTCCGGCGGCACCGATTCCAGACCAAAACGGCAGTGGCCGTCATAGTTCAGCGCAGCATCAATACGGTCCAGCATCCGCTCAGAAAGCAACGCACGCTCCGCCGGGTCAGACACATCCACCCAACGCACCTGCGAAGACTCCTCATCGTTCACCTTCGCCTCACCAGAAACCCAGCGGCACAAGAACGTATGGTCCAAGAACTGGCAGCGGTCACCATTACCGAACTGCATCGGCGGGTCAGCCTTCACCTGCGCCAGCTCCAGCACCTCAATCTGCACGTTCGCCTCCTCCTGCGCCTCACGCAGGCAGGTCAGTGCGGGGCTCTCCCCCGGGTCCACAATGCCCGTAATCGGGGTCCACGCCCCGTTATCGCTACGGCGCACCAGCAGCACCTTAGAATCCTGCTCACGGTACACCACAGCCGTCGCACCGGAGAGCCACAGGTAATCCGAGCCAATCCGCTCACGCAGCTTACGGATATAGGGAGGAGTAGGCATAACATCAACCTTTCAAAAGCCCGGCAGTTCTGCCGAGAAATAGGTGTTAGAGAGCAGAGTAAACAGCCGCGAGCCGCACGAAGAACGAGCCCGCCACTTAGCCGGACGGTCACCCCACTTCGGAATCTACCACAGAGAATACGCAGGAGCCGCCAACGCCACCAGCGCACCCAGAAGCATAAACGGGCCAAAAGCAATGCGGGTGCTACCGCGCGCCTTCGTGAACAGCACCAGAGCCAAAGACACCAGACCACCGACAAGGAACGTCACCAGCGACGCCCACCCCAGGTTCGCCCAGGACAGGTACCCGAGCACACCACCCAGAATGCCGGCAAGCTTCACATCCCCGCGGCCCAGCGCCCCGAACGACAGGATACGCAGAAGCCCGTAGCAGAACCACAGCACCAGACCGGCACCCATCACACGCCAAATATCGGCGGGGCGACCGGCAAAAAGCAAAGACACCGGCAGAGCCGTGTAAGTGGCAATAGCCAGAGGAATCAGGATGCGGTGCGGCAGACGGTGCTCCCGCACATCAATACGCCATAGCCGCAGGGTGCACCACAAAAAATACAGCAGGTAGCTGCCGAGCACCAGAGCGGCAATTGTGGAGGCGCCTCCAGCGTTGTAGAGGCGGGAAAGCTCAGCGAGCATAGAACGTCCATTCTGTATTGCTGGAGGCTGTACTACCGGAGGCTGCTAGCCAGGAACCAGCCAGCCAGCCGGCCGAGAAACACGCGCCGGCGGCGCTAGAACGCATAGGTTCTAGGAACCGAAGCGGCGGGAACGGTTCGCGTAATCCCGCAGGGCACGCAGAAAATCAACGCGTGTGAAATCCGGCCACAGGGCGCGGCAGAAGTAAAACTCAGAATACGCACTCTGCCAGGTCATGAAACCGGACAGGCGCTGCTCGCCCGAAGTGCGAATCAGCAGGTCCGGGTCGGGCATATCGGCGGTGTACAGGTGCGAAGAAATATCCTCCACGCTCAGCTGTTCGGCAAGCGAGTCCAAGGATGCCCCCTCAGCGGCAGCCTCGCGCAGAACCGAGCGGACCGCGTCCACAATCTCCTGGCGGCCGCCGTAACCGACCGCAATGTTCACGCGAACACCGGGTAGGTGCGCAGTCTGCTCAATCGCCCAATCCAGGCGCTCGTGCAGCTGAGGAGGAATTAGGTCAATATTGCCGATGGCGCGCACCGGACCGCAGGCGGACTCCACCAGACGCACCAGAAATGCATCAATCACAGCGACCAGGCCGGTCAGCTCCTTCTCGGGGCGCTTCAGGTTCTCAGTGGAGAGCATGTACAGGCTCACCTGCGGAATCGACAGCTCAGTACACCAGGCCAGAAAATCAATAATTCGCTCCGCACCGGCGGCGTGGCCCTCACGGGTGCTCAAGCCGCGCTGAGCCGCCCAGCGGCGGTTACCGTCCACCAGCACTCCAATATGTGCCGGCAGGGATTCGGGGCTCAGCGAGCGCGCCAGAGCCTGCTCATAGATGGTAGGCTCAGTGACAGTGCCGGGGTTGCTGGCGTGGCCGTGCACAGTAATCACGGGCAGGGCGTTGGCGCTCATAGCTCATACCTCATTCGGCTGTCGTGGCAGATAATTCAGCGGGCTCATAACGAAAGAGTCCAAGCTCTTATTCTACGCCGCCGCGCCGTACCTTCGCGGCAATCAGCATCGCGGTTGGGCTGAGAATCGGCTCAAAATTTGTGGCGGCTGGTGGCGGTATCCGGGGTGCGTACAGGGGCTGCACGCATCGCGCGCCTAATAATAGTTGATGCCCTTCACCTACGACTCATATCGTGGGTGAAGGGCATCATTGTAACGCGCGGGGCGCTGCGCCCCAGCCTAGATAACGTAGTAGTCGCTCAGGCCCTCGTCCAGGCTAGATTCGGGCAGCTGAACCTCAGTATGCGAGGCGGCCAGCGTGTAGTCCTCCCAGGGCCAAATGTCCTTCAGCTGTTCACTGGGAACGGCGAAGAACACGCCGTTCGGGTCCACCTGCGAGGCGTGCGCGCGCAAAGCCTGATCGCGCTGCTCAAAGTGCTCGTGAACCAGGATGCGGGTCGTAGTCTCGTGGCGAGGTGCCTCCCCCGAGGAGGCGCGGTGCGCGAGGTTCTCAATCCAGCCGCTCAGCAGGCTCTCACCGTGCGTATCGAGCAGATGCTCGTGCAGGGCGAGGGTGCGTTCGGGGTTGAATGCGCGGTCGTAGTAGAGCTTCAGTGGGGTCCAGGGCTCACCCTCACCCACGTAGGCTTCCGGGTCGCCTGCCTTCTCGAATGCTTCCACGGCAACCTTGTGGGTCATGATGTGGTCGGGGTGCGGGTAACCGCCGATCTCGTCATAGGTGATGATGATGTGGGGGCGGTACTCACGCACCAGACGCACGAGCGGCGCGGCGGCACGGTCCAGGGGCATGGTGCCAAAGCTACCGAAGGGAAGCGGCGACATGGGGTCGCCCTCGGGCAGACCCGAGTCGAAGAAGCCAATCCAGCGGTGCTCAATACCCATAATCTCGCGGGCAGCCGCCATCTCAGCACGGCGCAGACCCGGCAGGTCGCGGTGCGCACGCGGGCTCTTATCGATCTCCTCGTTCAGGATGTCACCGCGCTCGCCGCCGGTCATCGTCGCCACCATGAAGCGGGCGCCACGGGCAATATACGCCGAGGCGGTACCGGCGCCCTTGGAAGACTCGTCGTCCGGGTGGGCGTGCACCGCGAGGATGCGCAGACCGGTGTAGTCCTCCTCCAGCGGGTTTGAGGGAGTCCACGGGAGGGTGAGACGGCAGGTTTGCCTTCAGCTGTTCAATGGCTTCGCTCACGGTGGTCTCCTTTAGATGATGCGCCAGGGGTCGATGATGTGTCTGTGACTCGCGAATACGAGCGCTACACGGCAGAAATTTTACGGTTGTAGCTTCTCGTATGATACCCAAGGATAGCGCCGGTACACTAGCGCAGATGACGCCGTGTGACATCGTGAAACATGCCGTCATATCAGCAGATTCTCGGGCATGAAACAGGCTGATGCTGGCGGAGCGTTCAGCTACAGGCGTGCGTACCGACGAAGATGCGCTCAGAGGGGAAGATACGACCGGCATAACAGCCGAAAATCCTCCGGTGCTCTAGAATAGGTCTGTTGATTCATTCCGTTACCGGTACCGCCGCGCATTGAACGCGGCACGCGGTAGCGGGTTTATTCGTTTCGCACCGGCAGAGCCGGCGCATAAGCAAAGGACACGCATGGCTGAAAACACCGGTGCATGGCTCACTCAGGACGCCTTCGACCGCCTCACCCAGGAGCTGGAGTACCTCTCCGGCCCGTACCGCCAGGAAATCGTTGACCGCATCGCGCAGGCACGCGATGAGGGTGACCTCCGCGAGAACGGCGGCTACCACGCAGCACGCGACGAGCAGGCGAAGAACGAGGCGCGCATCAAGCAGCTCAAGCACCTGCTGGAAACCGCGCACATCGGCGACACTCCCGCTGACGACGGCGTGGTAGAACACGGCATGGTCATCGAAGCTGAGGTTGCCGGCCGCACCCTGAAGTTCCTGCTCGGCTCCCGCGAAATTGAGGACACTCTGCCTGCAGGTAGCGACCTGAAGGTCTTCTCTGAGAAGTCCCCCCTCGGCGCAGCAATTATGGGCGCTAAGCAGGGTGACGAAGTCACCTACACCGCTCCGAACGGTAAGGAACTGAGCGCCAAGATTATCTCCGCAACCCCCTACCTGGGCTAAGAAGTTAGGGCTAAGAGACAGCGCTAGATTTAAAACAAACAGTGCGGGGTGCTGACTATAACGGTCAGCACCCCGCACTGTTTTTTGTCTGCCTGCGTGCGCCTATCTGGTTGCCTCCACCCTTCCGATTCGAGGCAACGCTATAGCTCGTCGGCTAATAAATATATCGGCTTAGTAGACGATGATGGGCTTGAAACCCTCATCCTCCAGGGCAGAAATAACCTGGCGGCAGTGCTCCACACCCTTGGTCTCCATGTCGATCGTAATCGACACGTCACCCATGGAGAGCGAGCCACCCACGCGGGTGTGGTCCACACCGGTGACGTTCGCGTCGTTCTCGGAAATAATGCGGGAGATGGTCGCCAGCTCACCCGGACGGTCAGACAGCATCATCTTCACGGTCATGTAGCGGCCAGCCGCCGACAGACCGCGCTGAATCACCTTCAGCATCAGCATCGGGTCAATATTGCCGCCGGAGAGCACGCACACGACCGTACCCAGGTCGCCGTACTCTTCCTTCAGCTTGCCGTTCATCAGCGCCGCCACGGGTACCGAACCGGCAGGCTCCACCACAAGCTTGTTACGTTCCATCAGGAAGATCAGGGCGCGAGCGATATCGTCTTCGCTCACGGTCGCCACATCGTCCACCAGCTCCTTGATGATGGAGAAAGGCATCTGACCGGGGCGGCCCACCGCAATACCATCAGCGATGGTGGAAACCTTCTTCAGCGGCACCAGAGCATCCGCAGCCAGAGACAGCGGGTACGCCGCCGCGTGCTCCGCCTGAACACCAATAATCTTGATCTTCTTGCCGAGCTTCTGCTCCTTCGCGCGGACAGCAGCGGACAGACCAGCCAGCAGACCACCACCGCCAACACCCACAATCACGGTGTCAACGTCCGGAACCTGCTCCAGGATCTCCAGACCGATGGTGCCCTGACCGGCAATAATGTCTTCATTGTCGAAGGGGTGCACGAACACCGCGCCGGTCTCTTCGGCATAGCGCTTCGCCTCCGCCAGAGCCTCATCCACGGTCACACCGTGCAACTCAACCTCAGCACCGTGATCACGGGTCGCGGTAATCTTCGGCAGCGCCGCACCCAGCGGCATGTAGATACGAGCCTTAATGCCCAGACGGTCAGCCGCCAGAGCCACACCCTGAGCATGGTTACCCGCACTCGCCGCCACGACGCCGCGTTTCTTCTCCTCCTCGGAGAGCTTCGCCATGCGCACGTACGCGCCGCGCACCTTGAAAGAACCGGCACGCTGCAGGTTCTCACACTTGAAGAAAACCTCGGAACCGAGGCGCTGGCTCAGCGCACGCGAATGAGCGACGGGGGTGCGTTCAATAACGCCTTCGAGCAGCTCTGCGGCACGTTCAATGTCGGTGAGGGTCACGGGCAGGGAGTCGAGATCTACGCTCACGAGGTTTCCATTCTGATGGTACGTATTCTGGCGGCACCTAGCCCCGCACGCTGAAAGGCGCGCGGTGGCACAGTGCACACTCCATTCTAGAGGATGCACCGGCATAAAGCAGGGGCCATCCCCGCACTCTCAGCAGATAGTGCAAGAACGGCCCCCGTTCTAGGTTATGTGCGAGCGTCTAGCCCGCGGTTAATCACAATGAACTGAGTTCTAAGCCTTCTCAGATTCCTTAGATTCTTCAGAGCTTTCGGAAGTCTTAGCTTCCTTCGCCTTTTCAGACTCTTCAGCCTTCTTACGGCGCTCCAGCTCATGCGGGAAGAGGAACTCCTCCTCACGAGGCGCCTCCTTCTCCCAGTCACGATTCGCCAGATAACGCACCACCGAGTTGACCACAGCCAGAGTCGGCACGGCGAACAGAGCACCCACCGCACCAAAAATCATGGAGCCACCAGCCACCGAGAAAATAACCGCCAGCGGGTGCAGGGAGACAGCCTTACCCATAATGAGCGGCTGCAGAATGTGGGATTCGAGCTGCTGAACCAGCAGAACAATACCGAGCATAATCAGCGCCTGCACCGGACCCAGAGCAACCAGCGCCAGCAGCACAGCCACAGCACCGGAAATAAGGGCACCAATCACCGGAACGAAAGAACCGAGGAAGACCAACACACCCAGCGGGATAGCCAACGGAACACCCAGAATTGCGGCACCAATACCGATGCCGATAGCGTCAATAGCCGCCACCAGAATCTGAACGCGCACGTACGCACCCAGGGACTTCCAGCCCGCGCGACCCGCGCCGTTGACTGCGGCACGCGCATCCTTCGGGAAGAGGCGGGTGACGAACAGCCAGATACGCTCGCCCTCCATCAGGAAGAAAACCAGGGTAAACAGGGTCAGCAGGGTACCGGTCGCAACCTCAGCCGCAGTCGAACCCACCTGAGACACACCGTGCAGCACGGAGCTGGGGTTATTGGTTACAGCGCTCTCCATCTGATCCAACAGCTGGTTCATCTGGTCGGCACCGAACTCGTAGCCGAGGTTCTTCAACCAACCAATCAGCTGCTGGTAGCCCTGCACCGCTTTATCCGCCATGGACACAAAACCACGCAGAATCTGCTGACCGGTCAGCGAAATAATACCGGCGAGCACCAGAATCATACCGATTTCGGCAATAGCCGCCGCGCCACCGGCACGAACACCCTTCTTACGCAGAAGCATCACGGCGGGGCTCAACAGAGCCGCCAGAAGCAAAGCCACCAGAAGAGAAATAACCAGCAGGGAGACGTGCCCCAGACCCTTCCATAGGATCCAGCCGGCACCGGCAATCATAATGATGCGCCACGCCCAAGCACCGGCAACTTCCATAGCAAAAGGCACCCGGTAGCCGCGCTTCTCCTCGGCTACATGTTCTTCTGCAACAGGTGTAATTTTCACGGTGTCTCCAAATCGTTATCGGTGTCGCGCCCGCGCGGGGCAGCTTCGGCTGCCCCAGCGGAGGCGGTATGTGGTGATGTTGTTGCGCCCCTCCCCTGCGCCTCGATACATCGGGGAAGTAAAGCGGCAAAGGCGGCGGCACCATCACGGTACCGCCGCCTCATAACGAGCTTTAGTCGTTTCTAAAGATGCTTGCCAGGTACATGAGAACACGCAGGATCTCAACGTACAGCCAGACCAGAGAAGCGGTCAGGCCGAAAGCAAGGCGCCAAGACTCACGCTCGGGCAGGCCAGCCTCCACAGCCTCGGAGGTGGTGGTGAAGTCCAGCAGCAGCGAGTAGGTTGCCAGCGCAACAGCGAACAGACCAACCACCAGGCCCAGCGGAATACCACCGATAGAGAAGCTGTTCAGCGAGGAACCGAAGATACCCGCGGTCAGCATGGACACCAGGCCGTAACCCAGGTAGCTGAGCGCACCAATCATGAAAATCTTATTCAGCTTGGGGGTGGTGCGAATCTTGCCGTTGGCGAAGAGAGCCAGGGTCACACCCGCAACCACGAGGGTTGCCAGAACCGCCTGAACTGCCACGCCGGGGTAGCGCATATCCACAACAGCGGACAGACCACCGAGTAGCAGACCTTCCATGAGCGCGTAGGTCATGACCAGAATCGGGGAAACCTTCTTCTTGAAGGAGTTCACCAGACCCAGGACCAGACCGCCAACCATGCCCAGGAGCAGCAGCACCGGTGCATTCCATGCAACAGCGGCACCGACAGCGACCAGGCCCAGGTTGATACCGGTCTTAACCAAGACATCGTTCATGGTCAGGCGCTCACCGGCGGGGATGGGCTCCGAGTAGGTGGGGGCTGCTACGCCGTAGTCAGCCTCACCGTACGGCTGGCCGTACTGTGCCTGCTGACCGTACTGGGGCTGACCATACTGCTGGCCATAGGGCTGCTGGCCGTAGGTGTTCTGGCCGTAGCCCTGCTGATCATACTGCTGACCGTACTGGCCATAGGTCTGCTGCTGACCGTACTGTGCCTGCTGACCGTACTGCGCCTGCTGGCTGGTCTGCTGCGGCTGCGCACCAAAACGACCGAAACGAGAGTCACCCTGAGTGACATTCTTCGTCATTGAATTCAGAAGCGGGTTTCCCGCCATCTTTCTCTCCTTAAACGGGTACAAAACTAATTCTGTTAATTATATCGGATAGATTCTGTGCTCACGGGCGCTGTTCGTTACCAGCATGGGCTTCTAGCGACCTTGCCAGAATATTTCAGGGCGGTGTTTACCTGAGGTTCACCCAGGCCCGCGCCGCCCCGCATGCAAAGGCTTCTGCGCGTCTCTTTGTGAAGCGTCTAGTGCGAAGCTTCCAAACGGTCCAGGAGCTGTTCCAGATACTCCAGAACTGCCTGTTCCTCGTTCGAGCCAATCACCTCATCAGCAGCATTTCGCACAACCTCCGGGGCATTAGACATGGCAACACCCCAGCCCGCGTAGCGGAGCATTTCCATGTCGTTCTCACCGTCACCGAAGGCAAGAATGCCCGCCGGATCAGCATCCAGACGCTCGCATAGGTCCTTCAGACCGGTCGCCTTATTGACACCGGTACGCACCAGGTCAATGGCACCGAAGCCACTCACCATCGGGGTGACGGTCTGCGGAAGAGCCTCACGCAGGTAAACGCTCAGCTGCTGCGTCTGCTTCGGTGGGGTCAGCAGCGGGAACTTAATGGGTGCACCCTCAAAATCTTCAATAGAGTCAACCATGACCGAGCCGGGGAAGAAGAACGCCGCAAAGTCCTCCAGGGTGAGGGTTTCGGGGAGCTCCTGACCAGTGTCTTCAAAATAGCCGCGAATCATGTGCACAATCTGATCGCAACGATCCTTGGGCAGGTAAATACCCTCGGTGGTGCACACCAGCAGACCGATCTGGTCCAGCCCCTGCACTACCTCAATAATGCGCGGGATATCCTCTTCCTCAAAGGGATGCACGGCAAGCTGACCGCTGTCATCGGCGAGGTACGCGCCGTTCTCAGCAATGTAGGTGAGGCCCTGGTCCTCGAAACCGCGCATATAGTCCTGTAGCTTGGCATGGGTATTTCCGCTCGCCACGACGAAGTGGATTCCATGCGCCTGCAGGCGGGGCAGGATGCGCGCGAACCGTTCGGTGTCGAAGGTTTTGGAGTCGGTGAGGAAGGTGCCGTCCATATCGACGGCAATGATGGAGGGTTTAGTCTGCATGCTGTGCCTTTCTGACTCTGCTCCCCCGTTCAGGCAGGGGTGCGTCTGTGGCTGTGTCTCTTTATAGGGTCTCACGTTTTTTGAGCTCCGGAAGACGGTTCGCGGGTGTTTTAGGGCGTGGAGCCCCGTCACAAAACGTCATCTAAACCCCCTGTTTTGCACTCTTTTTCTCCACAAACTAGACTTACTTGAAGTGTAAAACTTTACTTGTCAAGCTTGAAGGCATGAACAACACCACGAAATACAGCGGCGCAGGCAAGTTCTCCATCGACGCGCTCGTGACCGCGCGCCGCAAGTAAGCTTTGAACCGCCTCCTGCCTCCACACATGACCGAGGCAGGCAATCACCTGCAGGTTCACCAGACTTCACCGCCAGCCGTCCTGATTCCGGCAGAGGACGAGCTCTTCTATCCGCGGTGAAGAGAGTGCGCGGAATGCCATAGCCCGCACCGCCACTCCACGATGCCCCCGATAGTATGGGTCGGGGGCATCGCCTTTTAACTTCCAAACAGCAAACCCCAAACCTGTAAACCTTCAGACACGCAAGCGGCGGCCCCTCCCCCACGGGAAGAGCCGCCGCTCACTTATATATGCCTATCGGCTCTATATTGCCTCTCAACGCAGTGCCCCCACTGGGACTCGAACCCAGAACACAAGGATTTTAAGTCCTCTGTCTCTGCCAATTGGACTATGGGGGCGCACCCCGCATAGTTCGGGGCACAAACACCTATTATTCCACGAAAACGCACCCGAACCTAAGCAGAAACACATTTCAAACGGTTCCCCACGCTCAGCCACAGCAATCACCACGCAAAAGCACAGGTGGGCGACTAAGCCGGGCAGCTGGCGAGCATCCGGACACAAAAACGGGCGGTGCAGAAGACCGAAGTCTTCCACACCGCCCTTTGCTTTATCTCAAGTGCGCTATCTCAGGGAGCATACCCCTAAGTCAGGCTATTTTAGAGCTTTGCCTTCTGGCGTGCCGGTGCAGTACCGGTTGCTTCCTGGAATGCCAGGCGCGGGGAGCGCTGGTGGCGAATCGAGGAGGTGTCGCGGCCGAAGATCTGGTTCAGTGCCCAGGTGGTCATAACGCGAACGGTACGCTCGGTGGTGGGGATTGCAGAGCCGTGGTAGCCGCGGTGCATGATCCATGCCAGCGGGCCGCCAATGGTCTTGCCCTTGAAGTTTGCAACGCCCTTCCACAGGCCCAGACCTGCCACAACACCGATGGTCTCGTGGTAGTAGTCGGTCAGGGGCTCGCCGCGGCGAGCAGCCAGCAGGTTCTTAGCCAGAACGACAGCCTGGCGGGAAGCGTGCTGAGCGTTGGGAACGCAGAAGCCACCCACGCCGCCGCCGGAGAGGTCCGGAACAGCTGCGTTGTCGCCTGCAGCCCATGCACCCTCAACCACGCCGTCATCGCCGGTGACGCGCAGGTCTGCGCTCACGCGAACGCGGCCACGCTCGTCGATCGGGAAGTCGGTGTTCTTCAGCATCGGGGATGCTGCCACACCTGCGGTCCAGATCAGGGTGTCGGTCTTGATCTCGCCTGCGGGGGACTTGTCAGCCATGTTGATCAGCTGCAGGTTGCCGTCGGTTGCGTCGGAGAGGGAGGTGTTCAGCAGAATCTCGATGCCGCGTGCACGCAGCTCTGCAACAACCTTCTCTGCACGGTCTGCGGGGACCTCGGGCATGATGCGCGGTGCAGCCTCGACCATGACGAAGTGCAGGTCGGAAACGGAGAGACGCTCGTTGCGCTCGACAGCAACGCGTGCCATGTCCTCGAGCTCGGAGATGGTCTCAACGCCAGCGAAGCCACCACCAACGATGACGAAGGTCAGGGCGCGGCGGCGCTCTTCAGCGTCGGACAGCATGGATGCAACCTCGATGCGGTCCAGAACCCAGTTACGAACGGAGACTGCCTCTTCAATGGTCTTCAGACCGATAGCGACCTCTGCCAGACCCGGAATCGGGAATGCACGGGTCACAGCGCCTGCGCCGAGGACGATCTCGTCGTACTTCAGCTCGAAGGGCTCACCGTTGTCGGTAGGCTCAACAACAGCGGTGCGGTTTGCGTGGTCGATGGAGACAACGCGGCCGGGAATCAGCTCGGTGTCGCGCAGGTGCTGGCGCAGCGGCACAGTTGCGTTACGGCCTTCCATGGAACCTGCTGCAACCTCGGGGAGGAAGGGCTGGTAAGTCATGTAGGGGTTCGGCTCAACGATGGTGACGACGCCACCAGTCTCCTTGATAGCCTTCTGAATCTTCTTAGCAACGGTGAAGCCGACGTAGCCGCCACCGACGATCAGGACGCGAGGACGGTCCTGTGCCACCTTAGTGAATGCCATTTTGTTACTTCCTAGTCTTCAGGTACCGAAGGTTTGGTAGCCCTTCAGTAGGGTGGTATGTGCAACTTTCGGCTCGTTCCGAAAGCTCCCCTGACGTACAAAGTGGCTCGCTCTGGAAGTCCTTGCGCAACGCGAAGTGGCTAGCAGCTCGAGCCTGTCTATCACATACCTGTTGTCTTTTATTTTACGCCTTTGTTTAGGTGATTTCGCACTTATGGCCCCTTTGAGCTGACCCTAAGTTAAAAGTTTTGAAGATATGAACAGGGTTCATCTCGCGATGCGGGTTACGGTCAAAATTACCCTTTCTGTTTTTTGCGCGGCATGTTCGATATTTTCGTTTATTGGGGTGTTCCCCCGTCGAAAGCCAGCCCCCGCATAACAAAGCCCGGGACTAACTCAAAAGTCAGCCCCGGGCGAACAGGAGAAGCCCCCCACAGAGAAGAAAAACACCGGCATCCCAGACTCACAAGAACCCTAACGAGTCCCCTTCCGAGCACCCTGCTGCGACCCCTTTGAAACACGGTGCTTTCCGTGATGAGTACCCGGATGATGTGCCATCTCACGAGCCATCCGCGCAGCCTGCCCCGCACTCACATGCATCCTATGCAAACGATGCACCGAACCAGCCGTAATAATCGTCAGCCACAACGTCAGCGCCGCCAAAATCACCGGCGGCAACCAGCCACGATCCTCCGGAGGGCGACGCGCATCCGGCGCAGCCGTTTCACAATGCTCTCGCCCTCCTCATGGACCGGCGCAGCATCGCTAGGAGTCGGCTCACTCACCTGCTGCTTACGGTGCACCGCAATCCACTCAGAAATAGAACCCAACGGATTCGCCGTCACCGTAGGCGCCGCTAAAGCCATCGCATCCTGCGGGTTGAACACACCGTAGCCGTACAGCGGATCACGACCCGTAGCGCCAGCATCATCAGCCGAAGCAATCAGACGCTGAACCAGCTGAGCCGCCGACTCCTTCGGATACTTCTGCTTCAACAACGCCGCAACACCCGTCACCAACGGAGCAGCAGCCGAAGACCCCGACCAAATCATGTACCCATTACCCGGAGCAGCCGCAATCATATCCGTACTCGGAGCAACCACAGCAATCGAAATACCCTGAGTCGACGAGCCCTCAGAAACCTGCTTATTCCGGTCAATACCGCCCACCGTCAACACGCCAGGAATCGTCGCCGGAGCACCAACCTGCGTCAAGCCGCTACCGCGGTTACCCGCAGCCGCAACAATCAGCACGCCCTTCTGCTCCGCATAGGCAAACGCCTCATCCCAGCTCTGCGGCCAGCTCGTCTTATTCGAGCCAATCGACATGTTAATAATCTGAGCCCCGTGGTCGACTGCATAACGCACCGCCGCCGGGATCTGCTCATCAATACTCTTACCGCCGGTCGTACCCATATTCAGCGAAATCGGCAGAATTTTCGCCTCGGGAGCCACACCAATCACACCGGTCGGCTTACCCGGCTGACCCGCAATCGCAGAATAGCCCTGCGTATCGTGACCGTGACCGGCAATCAGAGAAGCGACCTCCGTGCCGTGCATCGGCTCAGCACCCAGGCCCTTCCAGCCGTCCTCGCTGCCCACGCCCGAGGCGTCATAACCACGCAGAACATTACCCTCAAGATCCGGGTGAGTACCATCCACGCCCGTATCAATCACAGCAACCGTCACGCCCTTACCCGTAGCCTGCGACCACAAGGACGTAATACCGTACTCCTTCAGCCAATACTCACGCTGACGAACATCATCACCATTCGTGGTCGATGTGCCCTTACTCGGAGTCGCAGAAGTCTTCGGCACCGCAGTAGCCGACGGCGAAGGAGTCGCAGTCACCTCCCTTTTCGGGCTCGGGGACGCGGAAGGCGTCGGGTCAGTCGCCCAAGCGGCAGGCGCCAGCGGAGTCCACAACGGCAGAAGAGTCAACGCGGCACTAGCGCCCAAAGCTGCAACCTTAGGGATGCGGCGAGTAGCGCCTCGGTCAGAACCAACCGAAGCGCGCACACCAAATACACGAGACGCACAGGCGAAAGACGGCGCAACAGACCAGCCGGGCAGGGGCATACCTCGCCGACGCTCAGAATGGAACATTAAAACTCCTCAAGCTGAGCCGCGCCGCGAACCACCATCGGTTCACGGCGCGAGCGCTCAAGCCTACAGCTGGGACAGAGCGATACCGTCCAGAATGTCGTGCTCGCTGACGGTCACCGAATCCACGGCACCATCAGTCATCTCATTCAGACGGGTCAGGATGCGAGCGTAAATCGTCGCGCCGGCACCAATCACATCCACCCGGCCGGGGTGCATGTAGCCGAGCTCCTCACGCTCGGCTCGGCTCAGCGAAGCCAACCAGCGGGCGGTCTTCTGAACGGTCTCTACGGAGAAGCTTTGAGCGTTAATAGCCTCAGAATCGTAGCGGTCCAGACCCAGCGCAGCGGCAGCCACAGTGGTCGCGGTGCCAGCCACAGCCACCACACGGCGTGCATCCTGCAGGGGCACAGTCTTACGAGCCACCTCGAGAGCCTCGTCAGTATCAGCCTCAACACGGGCAATCTGCGAGTCAGTCGACGGGGCGCTCATCATGTGACGCTCAGTCAGACGCACACAACCAATATTGACGCTGCGGGAAGCCTTCACACCCGACTCGTCACCGAGCACGAACTCAGTCGAACCGCCACCCAGGTCGAACACCAGGGTATCGCCATCACCGTAACCGACAGCGCGCACCGCACCAGCAAAGGACAGAGCAGCTTCCTCATCACCGCTGATAACCTCGGGCTCAATACCCAAAATCTCGCGGATACCGTCCACAAACACCTGACGGTTACCCGCATCGCGAGTCGCACTGGTCGCCACAAAACGTACCGAATCAGCGCCGTGCTCCTTCAGCAACTGCGCGTACTCACGAGCCGCAGCGAAAGTACGGTCCAGCGCCTCCTGCGCCAGCCAGCCGGTCGCGTCCACACCCTGACCCAGACGCACAATGCGCATCTCACGCACAACGTCCTTCAGGACGGTCTTCTCGACCCCGTCCACCACCTCAGTAGTGGAATCAGCAATCAGCAGGCGAATAGAGTTCGTACCGCAGTCAATCGCTCCAACGCGCACGGTGGGTTCCTTTCAGGTCTTCAATACCAATCAGTGCCAAAAGGCAACGCGAGCGCCGTAGGCGAAAAATTTTCGCTTTCGGCGCTCTTTCTTCTATCTATTATGCGCCCGCACCGTCCTTCAAGACGATGCGGGCGCACCAGAATCAATATTTAGGCTTCTTCACGCCACGCGGGGTCGCAGGAGCAGACCTCGGGGGTCCACCACTCGGCGATAGCGTCCAGGCCGCGGTCACCCATCGGGTTCACGCCGCGACCCACCGACAGAGTGTGGCCGATAACAGCGTGCAGGCACTTCACGCGGGTCGGCATACCGCCGGCAGAGATACCGTCAATCTCCGGGACCTCTTCGGTGCCGCTGATCAGGCGGATGCGCTCACGCTCAGCCAGGTAGTTCTCGTGTGCGGCAGCGTACTGTGCCGCCAAGTCGGCGTCCTCAGCCAGCGAGTCGGTCATCTCGTACATCAGGCCGCCCGCCTCCAGACGGGAAGCCGCAGCGGTAATCACCGGATGCGCCAGGTAGAACACGGTCGGGAAGGGGGTGCCGTTGCTCAGGCGCGGCGCGGTCGCAGCCACAAGCGGGTTACCGCACACGCAGCGTGCCGGAATCTCAACCACGTCGCGGACCTTACGGCCCAGCTGCGCGGAGAGAACGCGGATGTCCTGCTCGGTGGGGGTCAGGGTTTCAACAGTTACGCCGAAGCCGCCGGGGGTGCGTGCCTTCAGCTCTTCAATGGTGTTTTCGGTGCTCATAATCCTAAGTTCCTGGAACGAGGGGTCACCTCGTCCGCTTGTGCCGGGTGCTTGCCAAGGCAGGGTTCCTGCCGGTGGCTGGGGCTAGTTCTTCTCGAGAGAATTCCAAACCTTCGTGGTCCAGGCTTCCTCGGGGGCGTTCTTCGCGTTCGCAGAAGTACCGTCCGCCTTCGTGGAGTCCTCGGTAATGCCGGTGACCACGTAGGGGGTGTCGCCGGGGTTCACATAGTAGAGGCGGCTACGTGCCTGCTGACGAACGTAGTTGTCGTCGTTCCACCAGGTCTGCTCCGCCTTCAGCTGGGCGTTCTCCTGTTGCAGCTGGGAAATGTGCGTGTTGATCTGCTTGATTTCCCGGTCCTGGTCAATGTAGGTGACCACCGGGTATGCGGTACCGAGCGCAATCACGCCCACCACAACAGCGGTCAGGAAGCTACGACCGGAGAACATATGAGCCGCCACGGGGGCATCGTATCCGCCTTCTTCACTGCCCTGCTGGGCTGCGGCGCGGCGGCGGGCACGCTCCTCACGGCGAGCCTGCGCCTGACGTTCACGCTCGGGGTGGCGCTGGTTCAAGCCCACGCCGAAGAAAAGGGCACTAGCCTTTTTCATCAGGGAGGTGCGGGCTTCCTTAGCGGCGCCACGCGGTTCTTCGGAGGTGGTAGCGCCCTGAGCGGGTTCGGTGGAACTCTTAGAGTGCGACCGGGTCTGCTGGTTTGCTCGCTGGCTCATTGCTCTGTCCCTCGTTCCATTCTGTACCGCTAAGCGCTTCCTTCATATTCTACCGGGTTCAGAGAGCTTCCCCAGCTCTATGTTGCAAGCGATACATTCTACCCTGCCACGGCATACCTGAGCTGATAGACCGCACACAGAGAAGGAGGCGGTGCCACTCCCCTACGGGGTAGCACCGCCTCCCTGGCGTCTAACCGCTCACGCGGTCGGATGCTTCAGTAACTTATGCCTTGAAGCGGGGGAATGCGGACTTGCCAGCGTAAACAGCTGCCTCGCCCAGCTCTTCCTCAATGCGCAACAGCTGGTTGTACTTAGCAACGCGCTCGGAACGTGCGGGAGCACCGGTCTTGATCTGGCCAGCGTTGGTTGCAACAGCCAGGTCAGCGATGGTGACGTCCTCGGTCTCACCGGAACGGTGAGAAACCATGCAACGGTACTCGTGGCGCTGTGCCAGCTCCATTGCGTCGAGGGTCTCGGTCAGCGAACCGATCTGGTTCACCTTCACGAGCAGAGCGTTAGCTGCGCCCTCTTCGATACCGCGAGCCAGACGCTCGGGGTTAGTCACGAACAGATCGTCGCCAACGATCTGGACCTTGTCACCGATCTGCTCGGTCAGGGTCTTGTAGCCCTCCCAGTCGTTCTCGTCCAGGGGATCCTCGATGGAAACCAGGGGGTACTTTGCAACGAGGTCAGCGTAGTATGCGCTCATCTCAGCTGCGGACTTCTTCTGGCCCTCGAACTCGTATGCACCGTCGTTGTAGAACTCGGAGGATGCAACGTCCAGTGCCAGTGCAACCTGCTCGCCCGGCTTGTAGCCAGCCTTCTCGATTGCCTCAACGATCAGGTCCAGTGCGGCTGCGTTGGACTCCAGGTTGGGTGCGAAACCACCCTCGTCGCCCAGGCCAGTTGCCAGGCCGCGGTCGTGCAGCACGGACTTCAGGGAGTGGTAAACCTCAACACCTGCGCGCAGAGCGTCAGAGTAGTTGTCGAAGCCGATGGGAGCAATCATGAACTCCTGGATGTCAACGTTGGAGTCTGCGTGAGAACCACCGTTGAGGATGTTCATCATGGGGACGGGCAGAACGTGAGCGTTCGGGCCGCCGAGGTACTTGTACAGGGGCAGATCAGCGGACTCAGCAGCTGCCTTAGCAACAGCCAGGGAGACACCCAGGATTGCGTTTGCGCCCAGCTTGCCCTTGTTGTTGGTTGCATCCAGAGCAATCATGGCTGCGTCAACAGCGCGCTGGTCGGAAGCCTCAATGCCGATGACCTCTTCAGCGATTTCTTCGATAACAGACTTCACTGCGCCCAGAACACCCTTGCCCAGGTATACGGACTTGTCGCCATCGCGGCGCTCAACAGCTTCCCACTCACCGGTGGATGCGCCCGAGGGCACAGCTGCGCGTGCGAAAGCACCGTCTTCGAGCAGAACCTCAACCTCAACGGTCGGGTTGCCACGGGAATCCAGGATCTGGCGTGCGTGAACTGCGGTAATAACAGCCATGAATTGTTCTCCTTATGAGATGTCAAGGATGTGAACGGCTCACCCGGTAGTGGACAAGTCGCGTCCCCTAAATTCTAGCAAAACTCCCACACAAACACACTAGTTGCCACCGCTTTTTTATTGCCTTAATGAAGGTCTAGATAACCCTTAGTCAGGCGCTACAAAGCGGAACAAGACCCACACTCCCCCACATTGTGAGGGTGTGGGTACTCGACCAAAGCACAACATGAGCCCAAATGCCGGGGCATGTGCCACGAGCATCCTCACGGTTGCCCAACACAACCCCAAACAAACAGAAGGCGCTTTGAAACCTTTCATTCCCTCAGAGAACAGATTTCAAAGCGTCTCACAGAAGAACTCAACCAGCGTTTCTAATAGCTCGGCTCATCATGCGTATGCTGAGCAATATAGCGACGAGTGTACGAACGCAGGGCACGCTCCGGATCCAAACCATTACGCTGTGCGCGGCTCACCAACGCAAAGAGCAGCTCGCCGAATTCCTCTTCAGTGTGCATATAGCGCAGGTCGTCCTCCATGCTCGTGGGCTCCGGCGGCAGAATAATACCCGCCTTACGTGCCTTCACAGCAGTCTTCTCAGCCATAGCGAGCGCCGGCAGATGCGGTGGAATACCATCCAGCGCGCCACGGTCGCTCTTCTCCTTCTTCTTCAACGCATCCCACGCCGCCTGCTGCTCAGCTGCGGTGCGGGGCGCCTCCGAAGAGCCCTCAGACTCAGCCGCGAACACGTCCGGGTGGCGCGAACGAAGCTTCTGCACCAGGCCCTCAACCACCTGCACGATGTCGAAGCCCTGCGGGTTTGCCGCAGCAATATCGGAATGGAACACCACCTGCAGCAGCACGTCGCCCAGTTCCTCACGCAACAGCGGCATATTCGGCTCTCCACCGGTTTCTACCGCCTCGACAACCTCGTAGGCTTCCTCCACCAGGTAGCGGATTAGGGAGGCATGAGTCTGCTCAGCATCCCACGGGCAACCGCCCGGTGCACGCAGCAGCGCCATGGTTTCCACCAGGGCGCCAAAAGCTTCAGCCGCGCGGGCAGCAGTGTCCTGAACGTTCTGCGCCGCAGAAGCCTCAGGAGTATTAGGGGTATCAGTCATAACAATCTTCCTCATCGAAAAAATGACAAACATAGCACGCCGCGCCGACCCCCACACGGGGAGCCGGCGCGGCACACCTTACAAGGTTTTAGAGGTTCCAGTGCGAAAGCGCGCTCGTCATATGAGCCGGGATCTTCGAACCCAGACGCGGGAACATGCGCAGCTCCTCAACGTAACGCTCAGCATCCAGCGGACGCGGGTAGGTGACAAACGCCTGCTCATTCGCATAATCGAATGCCGCCTGAACCGGCACGCCCGGGGTGAAGGTCAGGCTCATAGCCAGCGGCGAGCCCTCGCCCTCGCTGTACGAGTCGGTCTTCAGCGCCGGGATGTCCAGCAGGGTTTCGGGAATCAGCTCGAAGGTACGGACCTGCTCCCAGAAACCGTTGCGGCGCACGTGGGTCAGGGCGTCGTAGTAGGAGCCGAGGGCACGTACACGAATCAGCACGGTGGTGGCATCCTTTGCGGTGCCGTTCTCGCCGAAGAGGTGCTCGACAACCGGCGCCAGACGCTGAGCGACCTGAGCCTCGGTCAGAACCAGGTTGCCGGCTGCCAGCTGAGTCTCCGAGGGAACCAGCGGGCTCTGCACCGCGGCGGAGGGGGTGTCCGGCTCAGCCACGATGGTGGGTAGCTGGTTGAGCTCGCTCAGCGCGGATGCCGAGATGCTGGAGGAGATACCTGCCGGGGTGCTCTCCGGCAGGGCAACCGGGGTGGTCGCCTCGGAGGCGGGTGCCGCCTCTGCTACCTCTGCTGCCGGTGCTGCCGGGGCAGTCTGATCGGTAGCCTCGGAGGCGGGTGCAACCGCTACGGGAGCCTCAGCAATCTTAGCCGCGGGGGCCACCTCAACGGTCTTGAGCTCAGCGGCCTTCTCAGCGGGCTCTTCCTGAGCGCCGGTAGCCTTCGCCTCAGATGCCTTTGCCTCGGCAGCCTTCGTAGCGGCGCCGGCGGTGCCCACTGCGGCAGCTGCGGCAAGAGCACCAGCCAGGCCGGGAGCCACAGATGCGCTCTCAGCGGCAGGCTCAACGTCTACGAGGGCAGGTTCCTCGGCGGGCGCTTCAGCGGAAGCGGCGGAGGTTTCCTTCTCAGGCAGCAGTTCAGAGTCGTCCAAGAACGCGGGCAGGGCGGGCTCTTCGGAGCTCTCTGCGATCGGCTCATCTGCAGCTTCTTCAACGGGCTGGGTGCGGTCCAGGGTGAAGGACTCAGCAACCACGGGAGCGGCAGCCTTCTGCTCCTCGGCAGCCAAAACTTCCTCAGCCGAAACTTCCTCAGCGGGTGCTTCCTCAGCAACTGCGGGGGCTGTTGCTTCCTCAGCGTCCAGCTTCTTCTGAGCGTTGGCAACGATGGCAGCCAGGGCGGCTTCCATATCTTCGCCGGTCTCTACAGAGTCCTCGGCAGATACCTCGGATGCCTCAGCGGCAGATTCTTCAGCATGCTCGGTTTCGGGCTCTACGGTAGCGGCACCGAAGACCGGGTCGTTCTCGTAATCGTGCTCGAACTCAGCTTCAACCGGCGCAAACTCAGCCTGGGCAGGCTGGGCGGCAGGCTGGGCAGAAGCTTCAACAGCCTCCTCTACGTCTTCCTTCTCCTGCGCAGAAGCGGCAGAACCAGCCACAGCAGTACCGGCAGCGGCAAGACCTGCAGCAGTCAGCAGACCCGCGGAGGCACCCTCTTCAGCAGTCTCAACTACAGGCTCTTCAGCAGCTTCGGCAGCTGCCTCAGCCTCGTTCGCAGCCTGCTTCTCAGCGAGTTCAGCCTCCAGCTCACGCTCGATAGCCTCACGTTCAGCCTCAACCGGGTCAACACTCTGAACAGCAGCTTCCTGAGGCTCATCCTGCGAGGTAGCCTCAGCGGCCTCAGCGGTCGCAACGGGCTTAGCCTCAACAGCGGCACCTTCCAGCAGGAAGCTCTCGCTAATAGTCTGACCATCCACAGCACCCAGGTACGATGCGTGAACCTCCAGGCCATCACCCAGGCGCGGCTTCAAAGAGACAGCCGCACGGTTCCAGGTTGCGCCGACCTGCTGAGCCTCGGTGTACAGTGCCGCAACGGGTGCAAACCAGTCAACACCGGGCACGACAATGCCGGTTTCAACCTCACGGCCGCGGTGCAGCAGACGGTAGTGCATATCCTCATCAACCTGGCGCAGTTCCAGGCTCATGGTGCCCGAACCGCGGGTGCGCATAAGCTCCGCAAGGCCGTGGAGAGCACGCTGCTCGGGGAGCGCGGGCAGGGTTGCCGCGCCCTCAACGGGCTCGCTCAGGATGATGGATTCGGCAACCAGTTCAGCTTCGTCTTCGCTGAGCTTCTGCTCAGTTTCCTTCAACTCAGCAACGGGCTCCTCAGTGGAGTCATCACGAGCAGCAGACTCGTGCTTCTCTGCTTCCTTCTTATCGATGCCCTCTGCGGTCAGCGCGACGCTCTGAGAGGTACCCTTTTCGGTCTTCTCCTCAGCCTTTTCAGCCTTTTCGGTCTTTGCGGTAGAGGCAACGGCAGCTGCAGCAACTACGGGGGCAGCAACAGCGGAGGCGTCAAAGATCAGCTCTGCGGTGTTCTCTTCTTCAGCGTCGAAGTCCTTAGCCGCGGGCGCTTCAGAGACGGACACGTCATGCTTCTCCTCAACGGATACGGCGGAGAGCAGCTCGGTCTCATCAGAGACCGCGTTTTCTTCCTCAGTAAGTTCAGATGCCAGCAGCTCAGGCGCCTCAACGACAGCCTCAATCGGCTCTTCCTCAGTAGCGGTAGCAGGCTCTACAACTTCTTCTTCACCTGCGGTGAGGTCAACGGTCTCCTCGGATTCGAAGTCTTCAGCAGTCTCAGCAACAGTTGCGGATACCTCAGACACATCGGTGTCCTCAACAGATTCAGTAGCTTCAGCGGGCTCAGGTGCCTCAGTAGTTGCCTTGTCAGCAGCAGTTTCCTCAGCGATCGCCTCATCGGAAGCAACCTCTACAAAGGTCTCCTCTTCGCTGTCCAAGGTGATGCCCAGGCGTGCCGCGTAGGCTGCCGCCAGATCGTCCAGACCGGCGTTCTGCGCCTCGGTCACGGCGGCATGGGTGCGGGCTGCCTTCATATCTTCAACGGTATGAATTTCCTCAGCTTCAGATGCAGAATGAGCGTTCTCAGACTTGTTCTCGGAAGCTTCTACAACAGCCTCGGCAACCTCAAGCTCTTCGCGGCCCTCTGCCTCGTCTGCAGTATCTGCATCGGCCTCAGCATCCTCAGCGGCAGTATTCTCAGCGGCAGCATCTTCGGTGTTCTGGGCACGCACAGCACGCAGGTGCTCCTCAAACTGGGAACGTGCATCCTCTGCAGCGTCCTTAGGCTCCTGCACCTCGACAGATGCATCCTCATCTGCAGACTCTTCGTCATCGCGCAGGAACGCGGGGGTAGCCGGCTGAGCAGCCTCAGCAACCGGGGCGTCATCTTCTTCAACGTCCTGGGCCTGAGCTACCTGCTCGGCCTCAACAGGCTCCTCAGATTCCTGGGGGAAAGCACCAAGCGCAGCCAGCAGGCTACGACGCTCCTGCTCCTCCGCCTGATCCTCAGTCAGCTCATCAGTAGCGGAAGATTCTTCAACCTTCTCATCGCCGTGCAGAAGGGCACGCTTGAGATCCTCAACAGCGCGGTGCTCCTCATTCTGCTCTTCATCGTGGTTCTGCTGGCGTGCGCTTTCAGACTTCACGAAGCGGCGCAGGGAGTCCTCCCACTGCTGCTGTTCCATAATCTTCTGGCTCAGTCGCGCGTTCTTGGGAGCGTCTTCGCTTACCTGTTCCTTCTGGACCTTAGCAGTTTCGGCGCTCTGTTCTTCGCGCGACTGTTCATCCAACTTCTTCTTGCCGATTCCAAAGAAGCTCATTGGGTGTCCTCCTCCGGCGTGCGCCGTGTGATGATGCGCCACCTCCTTCATCCCCCGCAGGTGTGTGGGCACGGGGTCGGAAACATGACGCAAATGTCCTCATAATCCTTTTAATTCTATCGCGTGCATAGAGTTTCACCCCGCTACTCGGTGAGAGGTAACGGGGTGAAACTTCTACACTTTTCAAGGCTTAATGCGGCTATAGAGTCGCGCCTTCAAGACTGCAGAATAAGCTTTCGAAAAGCTCTTTAGCGTGCCTCATCGCGAATGGGGTTTGCAGCCTTCGCCGCCTTCGCCAGCTCAAAACGGACGGCGCGTAGCGCGGTTGCCGCCATAACACGCACACCAATACCGATCGCCTGCTCGCTCGGGGCGTAATCACCCTGATGCAAATCGTAGGTGGGATCGCCGGGGGCGCGGGTACCCAGACGGAACATGGAGCCGGGAACTTCCTGTAGCATCCAGGCGAAGTCTTCTCCGCCCATGGACTGTTCAACCAGCACAATCGAGTCTTCGCCCAGCTCGGCGCGAGCCGCGTTCTCCAGCATGGTGGTTTCCAGGTCGGTGTTCACGACCGGCGGCACACCGCGGATGTGCTCCACGCGCGCGGTCACGCCGAAGGGTACGGCGACCTGCTCAATCACTTCGTCCAGCATGTTGCCTGCCTGACGCCATACCTCAACGTCCAGGCAACGCATGGTGCCCGCCAGGTAGCCCTCGGCGGGGATAGCGTTGGGAGCAACACCGGCACTGACCTGACCCCAGGCAACCAGCACGCCCGAACGTACGTCAGTGCGGCGGGTCAGCACGGCGGGAACCTGCACAGCAATCTGGCTCATCGCGTAGATGAGGTCTTCGGTCAGGTGCGGGCGAGAAGTGTGGCCGCCGTGACCGCTCAGGTGAATCTTGATGGTGTCGGATGCGCTAGTAATCGCACCGATACGGGTACCAATCTGGCCCAGGTCCACCTTCGGGTCGCAGTGCAGGGCAAAGGCACGCGGAATGTCCTTGAGCAGACCCTGAGCAATCATCTGCACGGCGCCACCGGGAAGCTGCTCCTCAGCGGGCTGGAAGAGAATACGGACGCTACGGCCCAGCGGGGTCTTCTCGTTCAGCTCGTGCAGCGCCAGTGCCACACCGAGCATAACGGTCTGGTGAATATCGTGGCCGCAGGCGTGCATCACGCCGGGTACGGTGGAGGCGTAGGGCAGACCGGTCTGCTCAACAATGGGCAGAGCATCAATATCGGCGCGCAGAGCCACGGCGAAGGGGCCGCTTCCGATATCGACGTAGCAGCCGGTGCCTTCGCAGGCGACGGGGTTCATGCCGGCTTCTCGCAGTCGGTTCATGAGGCGCTCAGTGGTTGCGATTTCGCGGAAGGAAAGTTCCGGGTTGGCGTGCACTTCGCGGCGGAACTGCACGAGGGTACCCATCGTGCGCTCCACCCAGTCGTCGAAGACGGGGGTGGACAAATCGTAGCGAGAATTAGCGAAAACCATACACAGTAGAATAACGCCGCCCGCCGGGGTTTACCTACCCACTGCCCCTTTCTGACAGCCCTCGAGAATATCTATGACTTTATGACAGATTGTGAAGAATACTCCCACCCGACGAAGCCCCGAAAATGCTCTGCCCCACGATTTTGTTGCCGACCCTTTTTGTTAAACGACCCGGCCCTTTTTGTTAAACGACTCAAGCCGCCACCCGGTGTGGGTGACGGCTTGAATCGTCAATGCTGTATCAGCTGATACCGCGTACTCAGATTAGAGCGAGCGGCTCAGGATTGCCTGCTTCACCTCAGCAATAGCCTTGGTGATCTGGATGCCACGGGGGCAAGCCTCGGTGCAGTTGAAGGTAGTACGGCAACGCCATACGCCTTCCTTGTCGTTGAGGATCTCCAGACGCAGGTCGCCTGCATCATCGCGCGAGTCGAAGATGAAGCGGTGTGCGTTCACGATAGCGGAGGGGCCGAAGTACTGACCGTCAGTCCAGAAGACCGGGCAGGACGAGGTACATGCTGCACAGAGGATGCACTTGGTGGTGTCATCGAAACGTGCACGGTCCTCAATGGTCTGCAGACGCTCACGCTCAGGCTCGTTCGAGTCGTTGATGAAGAACGGCATAATCTCGCGGTATGCCTGGAAGAAGGGCTCCATGTCAACGATGAGGTCCTTTTCGCAGGGCAGACCCTTGATGGGCTCAACGGTAATCGGCTTGGTCAGGTCAAGGTCCTTCAGCAGGGTCTTGCAAGCCAGGCGGTTACGGCCGTTGATGCGCATTGCGTCCGAGCCGCAGATGCCGTGTGCACAGGAGCGGCGGAAGGAGACGGAGCCGTCTACTTCCCACTTGATCTTGTGTAGAGCATCCAGCACGCGGTCGGTGCGGTACATGGTCAGCGGGAATTCATCCCAGTACGCCTCGGAGGAAACTTCCGGGTTGTAGCGACGAATCTTGATGACCACATCGTAGGTGGGGATGGAGTCGGAGTCGCCGCCGGTCATACCCTCAAACAGCTTGACGGATTCCGGTTCGGGGAGTTCGTTTTCAGCCATTTTAGTACTTACGCTCCTTCGGCTCGTAGCGGGTGTAGACAACGGGCTTGGTTTCGAATCGCAGACCCTTGACACCCTCAAACTCGGATTCGGGGTCGAGGTAGACCATCGAGTGCTTCATGAAGTTAACGTCGTCACGCTTGGGGAAGTCCTCGCGGTAGTGACCACCACGGGATTCCTTACGGTGCAGTGCACCAACGGACATGACCTTTGCCAGCTCAATCAGGAAGCCGAGCTCAACAGCCTCGAGCAGGTCGAGGTTGAAGCGCTTGCCCTTGTCCTGGATGGCGATGTTCTTGTAGCGCTCTTCCAGTTCAGCAATAGTTGCCAGTGCTGCGCGGATGGTCTCGTCGGTACGGAACACCTGCATGTCAGCTTCCATAGCCTTCTGCAGGTCTGCGCGGATAGCGCCGACCTTCTCGGTGCCCTTACCTTCGAGGATGCCGTTGAGCATGTTGAGAACGCGATCTGCTGCGTCGTCCGGAACCGGTACAAACTCAGCGGATGCTGCGTACTCTGCTGCCTTGCGGCCTGCACGCTTACCGAACACGTTGATGTCCAGCAGGGAGTTGGTGCCCAGACGGTTTGCACCGTGGACGGACACGCAAGCAACCTCACCAGCTGCGTAGAGGCCGGGGATGGTCTCCTTGCTGTTGTGGTAGACCTCGGTCTCGTTGTTGGTGGGGATACCGCCCATTGCGTAGTGCGCGGTGGGGAACACCGGGATGGGCTGGTGGTGCGGTTCCACTGCCAGGTAGGTACGAGCGAACTCGGTAATGTCCGGCAGCTTCTCGTCGATGTGGGAGGGCTCCAGGTGGGTCAGGTCCAGCAGCACGTAGTCCTTGTGGGGACCGCAACCGCGGCCTTCGCGCACCTCGTTTGCCATTGCACGTGCCACGATATCGCGGGGTGCGAGGTCCTTAATGGTCGGTGCGTAGCGCTCCATGAAGCGCTCACCGTCAGCGTTACGGAGAATACCGCCTTCACCACGAGCACCCTCGGTAACGAGAATGCCCAGGCCAGCCAGGCCGGTCGGGTGGAACTGAACGAATTCCATGTCCTCCAGGGGCAGACCTGCACGCAGTGCGATAGCCATGCCGTCACCGGTGAGGGTGTGTGCGTTGGAGGTGGTCTTGAAGATCTTGCCACAGCCGCCGGATGCGAAGATCACGGACTTAGCCTGGAAGACGTGGACCTCGCCGGTTGCCAGGTCGTAGGAGACGACGCCGGCGGGGCGGGGCTTACCCTCTTCGTCCTTGACCAGAATCAGGTCGAGAACGTAGAACTCGTTGTAGAACTCCACATTGTGACGAACGCAGTTCTGGTAGAGGGTCTGCAGAATCATGTGACCGGTACGGTCAGCTGCGTAGCATGCGCGGCGCACAGCAGCCTTACCGTGGTCACGGGTGTGACCGCCGAAGCGGCGCTGGTCAATGCGGCCTTCGGGGGTTCGGTTGAAGGGAAGACCCATCTTTTCCAGGTCGAGCACAGCGTCAATAGCTTCCTTAGCCATGATTTCTGCTGCGTCCTGGTCGACCAGGTAGTCGCCACCCTTGACGGTGTCAAAGGTGTGCCACTCCCAGTTGTCCTCTTCAACGTTAGCCAGAGCGGCGCACATGCCACCCTGTGCCGCACCGGTATGGGAGCGGGTGGGGTATAGCTTGGTCAGTACCGCGGTGCGAACTCGCTGACCGGCCTCAATGGCGGCACGCATACCTGCGCCACCGGCACCGACGATCACTACATCGTACTTATGTACCTGCATGATGTTCTTTCTGTGTTTTAGATGTTTTCGTTTGTCTCGGATACGTCGCCGTTAGCGTGCCGAGCAGAAGCTGGGGAGCAGTTCAGCCGCTGCGCCGGAGGGGCAGGGGTCGAACGCGAAGATGGTGAGGGTACCAACCAGCAGGACGAATGCGCATGCTGCGAAGAGGATCACCTTCAGCCAAACGCGCAGGCGGTCCTTCTCTGCGTAGTCATCGATGATGACGCGGATGCCGTTAGCACCGTGCAGCATAGCCAGCCAGAGCAGCAGCAGATCCCAGACCTGCCAGAAGGGGTTCGCCCACTTGCCGCCCACGAAGCCGAAGTCGATGGCGTGGATGCCGTCGCCGACCATGAGGTTGGAGAACAGGTGGCCGAAAATCAGCACGACGAGTACGACGCCGGACAGGCGCATACCCAGCCAAGCGAACATCTCAAAGTTGTTGCGCTTGGAGGAGGAGCGGTTGTACTTCACACCGTCGATGCGGTTGTCACGCAGACGGGGTACATAGGTGCGGGGCTTAAGCGGAGTAGCCATAGTTTAGTGACCTCCCATGTGCGAGAAAACGATCGGCAGGTGACGCGCTGCGAAGCCCGCAACGGTAATTGCCCAGAGGAAAAGCACAACCCAGAGAATCTTGATGTGCGTGTAGGTTGCCTTCTGGCTGATTTCGACGTTGCCGTCCTTGTTCTTCGCCTGAATGTGCTCCACGTGCGAGTTGGTTGCCTTACCCCAGAAGTCAATGAGGATAATGCGAATACCGTTGAACGCGTGGTAGACGATGGCGGCGACAAGCGCGGTCTCACCCAGGCCCATGATGGGGTTCTTGTACAGGCTCAGTACACCGTTGTAGGCCTCCGGGGAGATACGCACGACGGCAGTATCTAGGATGTGTACAAGAAGGAAGAAGAAAATCGCGATACCGGTAATGCGATGAGCAACCCAGGACCACATGCCCCAGCGGCCGCGGTAGAGGGTTCCTTTAGAACCATTCAACACTGAATAACCTCCTGCTGCGACGGCGAGCTTCCGGGTTCTGATGGGTCATTGTGATCCTCAGCTTCCGGGCATGACTGTGTGCTCACCGACTGCTTTTGTTCGTCTGTTACTTCCAAGATATCAGGTAAATTCACAGCTTACTGACACCCTGTTTAGGGTTTTTTTACAGGTTCCAAAAGCGAATTAGAGCATGTTTTTATTACCATATCGCCTACTTCCCTGTGTTTGTGCGGGACTTACCTTAACCTAACCTCAAACATCGCCTAAATGAGAGCCGCCTGACACTTTTTTGTTAAAACCTAAAAGAATTCGATATATGACAAATTCACCCGCTATTCTTGAAGCGATGAATACTGCACTCACTCGATTCCGCCCGCTTATTCCTGCCGGCGGTGTTGGCTCGCGTTTGTGGCCCCTATCCCGCGCGCACGCCCCGAAATTCCTACTCGACCTCACCTCGTCGGGCAATTCCCTGTTGCGTGACACCTACGACCGTCTCATCGATCTCAGCAACGGTTCCGTCATGGTAGTTACCGGCACTTCGCACGCCAATGCGGTTACCCAGCAGATTCCTGAACTGCGTGCCGCTGACCTGGTACTGGAGCCCTCCCCCAAGGATTCGGCTGCAGCTATCGGTCTGGCTTGCGCTATCATCCACCGCCGCGAACCGGACGCCATCATCGGCTCCTTCGCAGCTGACCACGTGATCAGCCCGGTGGACGAGTTCCACCGTGTGGTGACCGAAGCTGTCATCACCGCGGCAACCGGCAAGATTGTCACCATCGGCATTACTCCCACCGAGCCCTCCAGCGCGTTTGGCTACATTCACGCCAGCGAGTCCCTGGGCATCGAAGGCGCTCCCAATGCTCACGCCGTGGACACCTTCGTGGAAAAGCCGGACACCGCTACCGCACAGAAGTACCTGGATTCCGGTGAGTACACCTGGAACGCAGGCATGTTCGTGGCGCCGGCAGCCCTGATGCTCAAGCACCTCGAGGCGAACGAGCCCGAGCTATACGCAGGCATTATGGAGATCGCTAATGCTTGGGACACCCCCGAGCGTGAGGCTGTTATGGACCGCGTGTGGGAGACCCTGCCGAAGACCGCTATCGACTACGCTGTGGCTGAGCCCGCAGCGGCAGCAGGTGACGTCGCAATGGTTCCCGGCTCCTTCAGCTGGGACGACGTTGGAGACTTCGACGCCGTGGCGCGCCTGAACACCGAGAAGAGCGGCGAAGAGCTGACCATTCTCGGCGAGAAGGATAACGTGATTAACCACGGTTGCTCCGGCATCGTTGTTGCAAACACCGAGCGTAAGATCTCCATCATTGGTCTCGACGACATCGTTGTGGTGGATACCCCCGATGCCCTGTTGGTCGCACCGCGCTCCAAGGCACAGGCCGTCAAGGATGCTGTGGGCGAGGTCAAGGCACGAGGCCTGAACAACCTCCTCTAAATTCTGGCCCTGAGCAGGTACATGAGCCTTACTCGAGCAAAAGATACCTCTAGAAACCGGCTCTCTTCTTTTCGGAAGGGAGTCGGTTTTCTTATGCCCTAATGGGTCATTTTGCGGGTAGATTCAAGGCTTTCACCTAGTGGGGCGCGGAAGGATGCTCCCTGCGGCTGGGCGGGGGTCGGAATGCCTTACGCACCCGGCGTGGGCTGCGCTTCCAGACTCTGATACGAGCCAAGGATCAACCGCTATAGAGAACCATTCTCATGTTACTCTTGGTGCATGCACATGACCCGTAAGTTTTTCCTCACCCGCGCCGGCGCACTCGGCGCAGTAGCCGCCCTCGCCCTGACCGCATGCGGCTCCCAGACCACCCAGAACGCCCAGACTGGCCAGAATACGCAGACCAGCCCCAGCGCTTCTACCTCTGCAAGCGCAACCCCCACACCCATCACCGAGGGCAAGGGCGCGGCAAGCCGCGTCGCCATCACCTACGACGGCGGTGTGCTCGTCTATGACGCCAAGGACATGAAGCTGCTCGCAGACATCCCCAAGGAAGGCTTCCTGCGCCTCTCCGACGCTGGCGATAACCGCCACCTCGTCGTTGCAGACGGCAACAGCTACACCTTCCTGGACACCGGCGTATGGTCCGTAGCGCACGGCGACCACTCGCACTACTACACCACTTCCCCGTCGCTGTCTTCGCTGTCTCTGGCGGCTGACCACACCGGTCACGTCATCAAGGACAACGGCAAGGTCGCGGCATTCGCTGACGGCACCGGCTCCTTCGCTGTGTACGACCCGGCGAAGCTGACCCACGACAAGCGCACCGCCTCCTCCCTGGAGACCACGACCGTCACCCTGCCGAAGCCTCACCACGGCTTCGCAATCCCGCTGCCCAACGACCAGTACCTGGTAGCGGTCGGCGACTCGAAGACCCGCACCGGTGCCGCTGTTGTGGATGCTCAGGGCAAGACCGTCACCGAGAGCCCCGCCTGCCCCGGCGTTCACGGTGAAGCCATCGCTAAGGACGGCGCGTTCACCATCGGTTGCACCGACGGCGCGCTGGTTTACAAGGACGGCAAGTTCACCAAGATCACCAACCCCGAGGACCCGTACTCGCGCTCGGGCAACCAGGCTGGTAAGGCCGACTCCCAGTACGTTCTGGCGGACTACAAGACCGACAAAGACGCTAAGCTGGAGCGCCCCGAGAAGTTCTCCATTATCGACACCGTTGCGGCAACCCGCACCGTCTACTCCCTGCCTTCTGGCGTGAGCTACACCTTCCGTTCGCTGGCTCGTGGCCCTCAGGGTGAGGCGCTGCTGCTGACCACCGACGGTAAGCTGCGCGTCTTCGATCCGGCGACCGGCGCGGAGCTGGGCTCCGTACAGCTCATGGAGGCGTGGACCGAGTCTGAGACGTGGCAGGACGAGCGTCCGGCACTGTGGGTGGACGGTAAGACCGCCTACATGACCGATCCGGCGACCAAGAAGCTCATTGCGGTGTCCCTGTCGAACCCGGCAGCTCCGAAGGAGCTGATGAGCGTGGAGCTTCCGAAGACCCCGAACGAGATCCTGGGTGTTTCTTCTGCGAACGCTGCACCGGTTGAGGCAGAGGCACACGGCGCAGAAGCTCACAGCTAAGCTTCCGCTGACGCACACTAATCCGGCGAGTCTGGCGAGCCTCACGAGAGCCACTCCCGCTAGGGTTCTCACGCTGAAGCAAACCTAGCGAAAACATAAAGAGAGATGCGACCGATAACCTATCGGTCGCATCTCTCTTTGTGCATGCAGGGTTTATGCGCCAGCTACTAACGCAGCGGCAGACCCCCAATTTCTTCCCAGTTCTGCCCATCGTAGGAGTAGCAGTGCAGGTGATCCACGGTGAAGGTACGCTGCTCGGCGGGCAGAGCGTCAAACACCTTGCGGGCGTTCGCCACCTGCTCCTCACTCAAGCCGTGGCCCAGGGTCACGTGCGGCACGTAGGGGAAGGATGCCGCGCCGGCACCGAATAGCTCAACCAGCTTCTGGTGAATCTGCTCGAACTCGGTTTTACCCGCCTCCAGGTTCAGGTACTCCACCTCGGTTACCGGGCGGAAGGAGTGTACCGAACCCCAGCGTGCTTCAAAACGCGGCGTGTCCAGCGCCTCGCGGAACTGCGGGGACTGCACCGCAGCCAATAGAGACTCGTTCAGCTCCGTCAGGTACACGGTCACGTGGGTGCTGATAGGCGCCACCGCACCACCGGCTACCGCGCGCTTCCACTCTTCCAGGCGCTGAACATTCTCACCGCTCACGTGCGCAATAACGCTCAGGTAGCGGCGACCGGGTTTCAGGGTCGGGGATACAGGAGCCGTCGTGGGGCTCAAAGAGTTCTCTTGTGCTGTCATCTCAATCGTGCAGGTAATGCGGCGTCTCAGCCGGACTGGCTGAACAGCGCGCTAGATTGCTGCGGCAGGCAGGAAGCCAACCTTCTTGTACACGTTCTCAATGGTGACCGTAGCGATCTCGCGGGCAGCGGATGCGCCCACAGCCAGCAGGCGGTCCAGCTCGGCGGGGTCGTCCATCAGCTCGAGGGTACGCTCACGCACCGGGGTGAGGCGCTCCACCACGATATCGGCAAGGTCAACCTTCAGGTGGCCGTACATCTTGCCCTCGTAGCGTGCCACAATCTCGTCGATGCTCTCGCCGGTCATTGCCGAGTAGATGGAGAGCAGGTTGGAGACGCCGGGCTTAGCCTCGCGGTCGTAGGCGATGACGGAGCCGTCATCGGTCACGGCGGACTTAATCTTCTTCTGGGTTGTCTTGGGGGTGTCCAGAAGCTTGATCAGGCCCTTGTCGGTGGCTGCAGACTTGGACATCTTCGAGGTCGGGTCCTGCAGGTCGTAAATCTTAGCGGTTTCCTTCAGAATCACCGGCTCGGGCACCACGAAGGTCTCACCGAAACGGGAGTTGAAACGCTGCGCCAGGTTACGGGTCAGCTCCAGGTGCTGACGCTGATCTTCGCCCACGGGCACGCCGTCCACCTGGTAGAGCAGGATGTCGGCAGCCATCAGAATCGGGTAGGTGAACAGGCCCACGGAGGCGTTCTCGGCGCCCTGCTTCTGGGACTTATCCTTGAACTGGGTCATACGGGACGCCTCGCCAAAGCCGGTGAAGCAGTTCAGAACCCACGCCAGCTGGGCGTGCTCGGGCACGTGCGACTGCACGAACAGCGGGGTGCGGGTCGGGTCAATGCCGGAGGCGATGTACTGCGCCGCGGTCAGGCGGGTACGCTCACGCAGCTCCTCGGGGTTCTGAGGAACGGTGATGGCGTGCATATCCGGGATAAAGAACAGGCATTCGTTATTCGGGTCGTCCTGCAACGCCACCCAGTTGTTCACAGCACCAATGTAGTTACCCAGGTGCATCGAATCAGCCGACGGCTGCGCACCCGAGTAGATACGTGCCTTCTGCTGAGAGGCGTTAGGGATGAGGGACTTATCCTGCTTCTTTTCGTCTGCCATAGTTATTTCCTGTGCAGTTCTTCCTGTGCGGTGCTGCGGACGGTGCAGCACATCTTCAAAAACTTATCTGTAGGTGGGTCCGCGTCTTACTCACCGATGCGGTAGTCAACCACGAGCGGCGCGTGATCGCTGAAACGCTCATCGTAGCTTGCCGCACGATCCACGACCGCTTCCACGGCGCTTTCGGCGAGCGCCGGCGTCGCCATATGGTAGTCGATACGCCAGCCTGCGTCATTATCGAACGCCTTGCCGCGGTAAGACCACCAGGTGTAGGGGCCGGGTACCTGACCCGCCAGCTCACGAGCCACATCGCGGTAGCCGATATCGCCGAAGAAGCGGTCAAAGTAGGCGCGTTCCTCCGGCAGGAAGCCGGCACGCTTCTGGTTAGCCTTCCAGTTCTTAATGTCCAGCTCGGTGTGGCCCACGTTCAAATCGCCCACGATGAGCACGTGGTCTGAGTGCTTTGCCAGTTCAGGCATGCGCACCAGCATGCGCTCCAGGAAGCGGTACTTATCGTCCTGCTTCTGGGTGCCGACCTCGCCGGAGTGAACGTAGGCGCTGACCACGGTCAGGGTCTTACCGTTGGGCAGAACGTAGTCCGCCTCAACCCAGCGGCCCGAATCGTCAAAGTACTCTTCGCCAATATTCGAGCGGGTCGCTACCGGCTGGTTCTCCAGGAGTTCACCGGCCGAGTTCGGGGTGCGGCGGGTCGCCACCAGCACGCCCGCACGGCCCTTCGCGGCAGCCTCCGCGTGCAGAATATGCCACTGGGATTCGTCCAGCAGCTCACGCACGATAGCGTCGGGTGCGCGCACCTCCTGCAGGCAGAGAATGTCGATGTCACGGCTCGCCAACCACGCCGCCATATCCTTCTTGTAGGCGGCTCGGATACCGTTCACATTCACGCTTGCCACGCGAAGCAGACCGCTCGGGCGCGGTGCAGGGGTGTTAGAAAAATGCATAGTCTTAATTATGCCAGTTTGAGGGAAGAGAAATTTTCACTCGTGCGCGTTTTTTCTCTGGCTGAACGGTAAACTATTGGGTGATGAATTCACACTCCTCACAGACCACCGACCACGGTGCCCCCTCACATTCTGCGGGCACCACCGCATCCGAAAGTACCGCTCACAACGCTGAGAGCCGCTACGAGCTACCCCCGATTCCCGGCCCGAAGTACGAGCAGGTCATCCACTACATTGAGCAGCGCTACATTATTCCCGGCAAGCCCGGCGATAAGCTGCCCACCGAACGCATGATTCAGCAGAACTTTGGGGTGAGCCGCCAGACGGTTCGTAGCGCCCTGAAGGTTCTGATTGAACGCGGCCTGCTCTACAACGTGCAGGGCTCCGGCACCTACGTTGCCGAGCGTAGCGACGCCACCTACATTCCGCGCGTGGACACCTTCGTTGACGATATGCGCCGCCGCGGTTTTGAGGGCTCCACCCGCATGATTGCGACCCGCTGGGTGGACGCCACTGAAGAGATCTCCACCCACCTATCCGTGCCGGTGGGCGAGCAGGTGCTGTTCGTGCGCCGCCTGCGTCTTGCCGACCACGAAGTCATCGGCTTTGAGCGTTCCTACTTTGTGAAGGCCGCCGCAAGTAGCATCCTGGACGCCATGATGGCGGAGATGTCCGGTGCGATGAGCTCGCTAGACCAGCTTGCCGACACCCCCAACGCCATTAAGCACGCCCGCGTACGCACCAGCGCGGCGCTCTTCACCGACGCCGACGCCGAGGCGTTCAACCAGCAGGTGCCCGTGGGCGAGGCAGCGTTCAAGGTCTGCGCCACCGGCTACACCGAAGAAGGTAGCCCCGTAGAGTACGCAGAGACCCTGTACCTCGCTGATGCCTACTTCTACGAGATGATTCTCTAGCATCTGCCTTTTCTTGTGATGACAGTGTGAAGGGCGGTGCCCCGGTAGATCGTTCTACCGGGGCACCGCCCTTTTGAGTTATCAGCTCTGAAGTACTGCGGGCCTTACGCCGCCTGACGCTCCGCGGTCTCAACCACGTTCACCAGCAGCTCCGCGCGGGTCATCGGGCCCACACCGCCGGGGTTCGGGGAAACCCAGGATGCCTTCTGCGCAGCCTCCGGGGAGACATCGCCGAAGAGCTTCTTCTTGCCGGTTTCCGGGTCCTCAGCGCGGGAAACACCAACGTCCAGCAGGATTGCGCCGTCCTTGACCTGGTGAGCCTTCAGCACGTGAGGAACACCCACAGCGGCAACAATGACGTCAGCCTCGCGCAGCACCTCGTCCAGGTTCTCGGTACCGGTGTGCGCCAGGGTTGCGGTCGCGTTCACCTCGCGGCGGGTCAGCAGCAGACCCAGCGGGCGGCCCACGGTAATGCCGCGGCCGAGCACCACAACGTTCTTACCGTTCCAGTCGATGCCGTGGCGCTTCACCAGCTCAATGACACCGTTGGGGGTGCAGGGCAGCGGGGAATCCAGCGGCTCAGAAACGTTCAGCACGAGCTTGCCGAGGTTGGTCGGGTGCAGGCCGTCAGCGTCCTTCTCGGGCGCGATGCGCTCCAGCACGCGGTTGGTGTCCAGGTGCTTGGGCAGGGGCAGCTGCACAATGTAGCTGGTGCACTCCGGGTCGTTGTTCAGCTTGTCAATCTCTGCGTCGAGCTCTTCCTGAGTGATGTCACCGGGCAGGTCCACACGGATGGAGTTAATACCAATCTCTGCACAGTCGCGGTGCTTAGCGCCCACGTACGAGCGGGATGCCGGGTCGTCACCGACCAGCACGGTACCCAGGCCGGGGGTAATACCCTTAGCCTTGAGCGCCTCGACGCGCTCCTTCAGCTCCGCCTTGATGGCTGCGGCGGTTGCGTTACCGTCTAGAATCTGGGGCATTGTTTTTCCTTCCATAGATTGCGGCGGGTTCGCCGAAACGGATGGTCTGTGTGTTGAGTTCTAGGGTGTGTGCCTAGGGGCGCCACTCCCCCGCTACCTCCCTCGACGGATGTAGCGGGCAGGGCGGCAAAAGTAAGAGGGCGAAATAACCCCGCCCGCTCAGCACCCACAGGGAATGTTGAGCGAACGGGGTCATTCATGGGTCTACCAGTTCTCGCTGCCCTGGTAGAGGGGGTACTTGGCGCACAGTGCCTCAACGCGGGCACGCAGCGCAGCGATGTCCGGGTTCGGCAGCAGTACAGAAGCGATAATATCGGCTACCTCGGTGAAGCCCTCAGCATCGAAGCCGCGGGTAGCCAGCGCAGGGGTACCGATACGCAGACCGGAGGTCACCATCGGCGGGCGGGGGTCGTTCGGCACAGCGTTACGGTTGACAGTAATACCGGCATCGTGCAGCAGGTCTTCTGCTTCCTTGCCGTTGAGGGCGTGGTTGCGCAGGTCAACAAGCACCAGGTGAACGTCAGTACCGCCGGATGCGATGGAAACGCCGGCGTCCTTCACGTCCTGCTGCAGCAGGCGGTTCGCGAGAATCTGTGCGCCCTCAACGGTGCGCTTCTGACGGTCCTTGAACGCGTCAGATGCGGCGACCTTGAACGCGGTAGCCTTCGCAGCGATCACGTGCATGAGCGGGCCGCCCTGCTGGCCGGGGAACACGGCGGAGTCAATCTTCTTCTTCAGCTCCTCGGTGCAGAGGATGAAGCCGGAACGGGGGCCGCCCAGGGTCTTGTGCACGGTGGAGGAGACCACGTGTGCGTGCGGGACGGGGTTCGGGTGCAGACCCGCAGCCACCAGGCCCGCGAAGTGAGCCATGTCTACCCACAGGTACGCGCCGATTTCGTCAGCAATCGCGCGGAACGCGGCGAAGTCCAGCTGACGGGGGTACGCGGACCAGCCGGCAATAATCAGCTTGGGACGCTCAGCCAGAGCCAGTTCACGCACCTGCTCCATGTCAACGTAGCCGTTCTCGTCCACGCTGTAGGCGACAACGTTGTACAGCTTGCCGGAGACGTTCAGCTTCATGCCGTGGGTCAGGTGGCCACCGTGTGCCAGGGACAGACCCATGATGGTGTCGCCGGGGTTCAGCAGTGCGTGCATGACGGCGTTGTTTGCCTGCGCACCGGAGTGGGGCTGAACGTTGGCGTGCTCAGCGCCGAAGAGTTCCTTCACGCGGGAAATAGCGAGGGACTCAACGATGTCAACGAATTCGCAGCCGCCGTAGTAGCGGCGGCCGGGGTAACCCTCAGCGTACTTGTTGGTCAGTACCGAGCCCTGGCTTTCGAGGACGGCACGGGGGACGAAGTTCTCGGATGCAATCATCTCGAGGGTGTTCTGCTGGCGCTTGCGCTCCAGCTCAATGGCTTCTGCAACCTCGGGGTCGAGGTCGGCGAGGGGCATCTCGAGGATCTTCTGCTCGGACATTACGCTCCTGGGAGTGTTTTTGCGTTATCTTCGGTCGCTCATCATCGGGGCTGCCGCGGCGTGCGCCGGGCGGTCTTCAGGAGGCGGCGCGCGCCTCCAGTTGAAAACCCTAAATGAAAAAATATGAGCTACACCTCATAATACCGTAAAGCCCGCTTTCCTTCGAGAAGGAAAACGGGCTTTACAAAGCATCACGATGAAGTTTTTACGGCGTCGGCGCAACACCGGCGAGGGGCGCACAACACACCCCGGCGGGCTTATTGGCGGCAGTTTACGCAGGTCTGTGCGCCCTACGCCTGACGCAGGATAGCGGAAGCATACTCCAGGTACGCCTCACGAGCGCTCTCCTTCTTACCGCCAGCCACCAGCTGGGTCTGCACCACGTAACCGGTCAGCACCGACAGCACCGCGGCACCGATAACGGTCAGCCACTCTTCAAGCTCCTCTTCGGTGAAGTCCAGCTCAGCGGCACCCCAGGCGCGGTAGCGCTCCAGGGACTGATCGCGCAGGTAGCTCAGCTGCTCAGACACCACGGTCGCCAGCTGCGGCATTGCCACGGCCTCGCCCCAGGTGACGAGCAGGTGACGGCGAATCTTGGGGGTGTCCAGCACCTTCAGGCACCCGAACACGTAGTCCCAGGGCTGTTCGGCGCGGATGCGGTCGAAGGGCGCCATGTCCATGCGGGCTGCCGCCAGGATGATTTCATCCTTGGAGGAGAAGTGGTTATAAATCGCTCCGGCAGACAGGCCGGTGGCCGCAATAATATCGCTCATCGAAGCCTTCTGATAACCGTGCTTGATGAAGCATTCGCGGGCGGTCTCTACAATCTGAGAACGCCTGTTCTTTTTGTATTCTTCGCTGACTTTAGGCACAACCTAATCCTAGCGAATTTTTAGCCAATCCGTGCGCATCCTGGTCGCCATTAACGCGCCCTCATGCGCAAATCCGGCGCAAAATAGAGCAAAAATTCTATAAATACGACTGCCCACAATACGGATGCACGGGCACCTGGTATAAAAGCGGGGCACCCCGGGTTTACCCCAGGATGCCCCGCTCACAGCAGGTAGCTCAGCGCGTACTGAGCCCGCTACACATGTTTAGTGGAAGAAGTGGCGGGTACCGGTCAGGTACATGGTCACGCCAGCAGCCTTAGCCGCCTCGATAACTTCCTCGTCGCGAATCGAACCGCCCGGGTGCACGACGGCACGCACACCGGCGTCCAGCAGCACCTGCAGGCCGTCAGCGAAGGGGAAGAACGCGTCGGATGCGGCAACCGCACCGCGGGCACGCTCGTTACCTTCACCGCCGAGGGTGTTCGCGCGCTCCACCGAGAGCTTGCAGGAATCCACGCGGTTCACCTGGCCCATGCCGATGCCCACTGCGGCACCGTTATCGGCAAGCAGAATAGCGTTGGACTTGGGCGAACGCAGTGCACGCCAGGCGAACTCGAGGTCGCGCAGGGTTGCCTCGTCAGCTGCCTCACCGGCGACCAGGGTCCAGTTCTTCGGGTCGTCACCCTCAGCCTGCAGGCGGTCAGCCTCCTGGAAGAGTGCGCCACCGGAAATGGGGCGGTACTCGATAGCCTCACGGGCAAAGTTCTCGGGCAGAACCAGCAGGCGCAGGTTCTTCTTCTCGCGCAGGATCTCCAGCGCCTCGGGCTCGAAGCCGGGAGCCACAATCACCTCGGTGAAGATGCCCTTGACGGTCTGAGCCATAGCGGCGGTCACCGGGCGGTTAGCAGCAATCACGCCACCGTATGCGGACAGCGGGTCGCAAGCGTGCGCCTTCGCGTGAGCGTCCGCAATCGGGTCAGCCGCACCGGGGGTTGCCACAGCAATACCGCAGGGGTTGTTGTGCTTGATAACGGCAACAGCCGGCTCGTCGAAGTCGTAAGCGGCACGCAGAGCGGCGTCAGCATCAACGTAGTTGTTGTAGCTCATCGCCTTACCGTGCACCTGCTCCGCCTGAGCAATGCCGGGGGCAGCGGCGGGGTCAACGTACAGGGCGGCACGCTGGTGCGGGTTCTCGCCGTAACGCAGGGTTTCGCTACGCTCGAAGCTCAGACCGGCGTAGGGGGGCCAGAAGTTAGCGTCCTCGTCCTGCAGGAACTGAGCGGCAGTCCAGGTAGCCACGGCGGTGTCGTAGGCGGCAGTGTGAGCGAAAGCGCCAGCGGCCAGGCGGCGGCGCTCATCCAGGGAGAAACCACCGTTCTTAGCGGCCTCAACGGTGCGCTCGTAGTCGGCGGGGTCCACCACAATTGCAACAGCGTCGTGGTTCTTCGCGGCAGCGCGAACCATGGAGGGGCCACCAATGTCGATCTTCTCGATGATGGCGTCCTGACCGGCACCGGATGCAACGGTCTCAACGAAGGGGTACAGGTTCACAACCACCAGGTCGAACGCCTCAACGTCCAGCTCGTCGAGGGTGTCGATGTGCTCCTGCTTGCGGCGGTCAGCCAGAATACCGGCGTGGATGCGCGGGTGCAGGGTCTTCACGCGGCCTTCGAGACACTCGGGGAAACCGGTCACTTCGGTGACCTCGGTGACGGGTACGCCTGCTGCCGCGATGGTGGATGCGGTGGAGCCGGTGGAGACCAGCGCGACGCCAGCCTCGTGCAGGCCGCGGGCGAACTCCTCCAGACCGGTCTTGTCGTAGACGGAAATGAGGGCGCGGCGCAGGGGCACGCGATCGAGCTCAATGAGAGACACAAATACTCCGATGCTTTAGACGTGCACGCCGGTTCTCGGCGGCACAGCTGGTGGATGGACGTAGCCTGCCAGGATAGACAGGGCATGTGTGGGGGTATTCCCCGCCGCTGTGCGTGACGCTAAGGTGAGCGCGTCGAATGGGCACAACGGAACGTGTGTGGGCGGCGGGGTTTGAGCTCGGCTCATTCCGCCGCGAAAAATTTAGTGGGCGGAATTAGCTGTCAGATGCAGTGCCGCGGGATTCAGCGCCGTCAGATGCAGCACCGTGGGATTCAGCGAGAGACGCGATGGTCTGCACGAGCAGGCGGCGCTCCTGCACCTTAATGCGTTCGTGCAGGGTCTCTTCGGTATCGTCGTCCAGAACGGGCACTGCCGCCTGGGCGAGGATGGGGCCGGTGTCAACGCCCGCATCCACAAAGTGGACGGTCAGGCCGGTAATCTTCACACCGTGCGCCAGGCGTCACGCACGCCGTGCGCACCCGGGAAGGAGGGCAGCAGGGCGGGGTGGGTGTTAATAATGCGGTTGCTGAAACGCTCGACCAGCTGCGCGTCAACAATGCGCATGAAGCCGGCGAACACAATGTAATCGGGGTCGTAGGAAGCGATCTTTTCTTCCAGCGCGCGGTTCCAGGAGGGGCGGTCGGCGTAGTCGCCGGGCTGCACCAGGAAGGTGGGTACACCCGCCGCCTGGGCACGTTCAATACCCAGACAGGGCTTGTCGGCGCCCACTGCCGCAATGTCGAGGGGAAGCTCGCCCGCTGCTACAGCGTCGAGGATGGACTGAAGATTCGTTCCGGAGCCGGATACCATAACCACAATTCGCACCCGACTAGTATAACCCGTCTCACACCCTTATCCAAAGGGGTAAGAGGTTCACAACGCACCCAAAGCCCAAAGGTGAGCACAAAGAAACCCCGGCGGGACAAATCCTCACCGGGTTTCACTGGAGTTCATGGGGGTTCATGGGGCTTCACCGGGGTTTGCTGGGCGCAAACTCAACAGGTCGCGAACTCAATAGGCCGCATACTCAATAGGTCGCGGGCGCACGGGACGGTACCCTTATAGGTATGTCTACTCCCCCGCAGAACACTCCAAACAACGCACCGAACAACGCACCGCAGCAGCCCACCCCGAACAACGGTGCACCGCAGAACCAGCAGGTTCCGCCGCGAGCGCCGCAGCAGGCACCGCAAAACATGATGCCGCAGCATCGAGGACCTCAGGGTAAGAAGCCGCGCAAGCCCATCGACCCCATCGAACAGCAGAAAGCGAATATTCGCACCTCGCTCATGCTGATTGCTGCCGCGCTGGTGATTTTTGCGGCGTCCTCCTTCGTGCTCTCCACGATGCCGCTTTTCTTGGCGCTCTTCATCTTCGCGCTCGCCGGCATTACCCTGAGCATTATTGCGATTGTGCGCACCGCGGTCTACCGCGGCCCCTGGTTCTTCTACATTGCCGCGGGCATCAGCATCATCTACGGCGCGATGACCCTGCTCGGCGGCATCGGTCTTGCTCTCATGCCCGGTGCGCAGGAGTACCGCGAGTGCCGCGCCGCCGCGCTGACCCAGACCGACATGTACACCTGCGACCAGAAGTTCCAGGGCACGATGGACAAGCTCACCGGCACGTCCAGCTCTAGCTCTTCTGCAGCTCGTTAGGGGTTCTGCGCGCTAGTTCTTCTTGCGGGCGTTAGAACCCTGCGCATTAGAGCCCTGGGACTTCGAGGAGCTGACATCCAGCGGGGGCAGCTCCACGGTAGACGCCTCATCGGTCACCAGCGGAAGGATGCCGGTCTGGCTACGAACCTCAAAGATGCGGCTCATCGCCTGATCGGCAGAGAGGACATCCAGCTCGCGATCCACAAAATCACGCTCTAGGTCGTTCTTCTGCTTCTTGCGTGCCGCCTTGGCCGCCTTCTTCGCCTCGCGCTTCTGCGCACGCTCAAGCGCGCGGTCCTGAGCGGAATCCTGCGGGGCGGGTTCAGCGTGGGCGCTCTCTGCCGCTTCTGAACCCTGCGCTGCGGCGGGCTGCTCAAGACCAAAACCGAAGTACGCCATAATGCGGCTCGCACGGCCCTTCGAACGCGGCGTCTGCTCTGCGGGCTCTTCAACAGCGTTCTCACGCTCAACAGGTTCGGTAGCCTCGTAGACGGGCTCCTGAATCAGTTCGCGAGTCTCCTCCTCGGAGGGGTCATGAGCGTACACGGCAGGGTCATAGGTGCCGTGTTCGTCAGCAGTGTACTCGTTGGAGGCAGGCTCAACAGATGCTTCAATGCTCTCGTAATCCTCCGCCTGCGCAGAGTCAGCATGGGCAGAGTGCAGGTAATCGACCTGCTGAACGGCCTCAATCGGCTCGTACTGCTCAGCGGGGCTCTCTTCAGCAGTAGCCTCTTCGGAGGCGGGCTCTTCAGCCGCCTCTTCACGCTCTTCAACGATGTCTGCGAAAGCGTCCGCCGCCGCACGCTGCGCCAGCTGTTCGGTCGCCTCCACGGGGACGGCAACCACCGGCTCCTGCGGATGCACCGGCACGTGACCGGTCGCCACCTCAGATACAACAGACTGCTCAGGCTCAGAGACATTCTTCTCAGAAGCCTTCTTAGAGGCAGCCGCGCGTGCCGTCTCTTCCGCCTCGTGCTCAGCTGCTTCACGCTCTGCAGCCTCACGAGCGGCGACTTCCTCAGCTTCACGCTCAGCCGCCTCACGTGCCGCAGCTTCCTCAGCCTCACGCTGCGCACGCTCCGCGCGCTCCTGAGCACGCTGCTCACGACGCTGTGCAAAACGCTCACGACGCTGTGCAAAACGCTCACGACCCTGTGCAAAACGCTCACGGGTCGAGGCAGTAAAACTCATCAGACGCTCACCCAAATTCGGGCGCTCATCCGCAAAACGAGGCAGCTCACGGCTGCTATCCGGCACCAGGGCACGGCTCAGCAACATACCGAAAGTCACACCGGCGCCCACCGTCAACGCGGTATGCGCCGCAAAAGTCAGCGGCTCAGCACCAACCTCCGTAAAACGACCAATACCCAGAGAGCCGTACGAAATCCAGCCCAGCCACAGGGCACCAAACGACGTCATAATACCGGTCATCACACCCAGCACCACCGCAGAAATCAGCGCAGACAACGGTCGAAACGGAACCTTCAGGGCAACCCACTCATCCAGGTGATCCTCACCCTCACGCAAGAACCACCAGCCAGCAATCGCACCGGCACCCAGCGGCACCAGCAGACCCACCAGACCGAACGTGCCCATTGACTCGGGCACAGCACCCAGAATCGGAAGCATCGGCAAAGTACCAGCATCACTACTGGTCAAACCAACCGAGGTACCCGCACCAAAGGAGAAACCGGCACCGGTCGACCACGCAATCGCATAAATCACCAAGTTCGGCAAGAACCCCAGCTGCAGCAAAGTCACCGCAGTATCACCCACAGCGCCTGCATGCAGCTCCTGGTAGGTGGCAACGATCTGCGACCAGCCCGCCAAAATACCGATACCCAAAAGCACCGCGCCCAGACCGACCAGCGCCACAAAAGCAACCACCGCAGCACGCACCACAGCCCAGGCATACGAACCCGCCCAACGCGAATACTGACTCATCTGCGAAATCTGCTCCGCAGTATCAACACCCACCATACGCGAGAGCGAACGCGCCTCACGGTAGCCACCCCACATCAGACCAGCCACCACAATACCCAAAGGCACCAGGGCAGCATTCAACGCCTGAAGAGGCTGCGGATGCGGGCTCGCCCAACCGTACATCGCCGAACTAATCAGCGCATAGGTCACCGAACCGGACAGCACCGGAATCAAAAACTCACCCTCATACGAGGCGCGCGCCAGGCGACGACCCGAACGATAACAGAGCAGCAGAGGCAGAATACTCAAACCCAGCGGCACCAGCGTCATCGTGCCGGCAGAAGCACCAAAGCAGCCGCAAGATCCAAAGGAACACCGTGAATCAGAAGCCACAGGTGCGCCGACATGGCGGCCACGGAGGAGAACTCCATGTCGCCAAAACCCTTGGTCGCCCACACGGCAGACATCGCCGCAAACACAGCAAGCGCAGAGAACAGGGCAGTAACAATTAGCTCAACAACACCCTGAAGCCACAGAGGCATGGGCATGGAATAACGAGAGATAGGTGAGGTGCTTTTCATCGTCCTTCAATCATGCCACGAATTAACGATGAAACCCGCCTCCGATTAACACTCGAAAGCGGGTTCTCACAACTATTCACACAGGTATTCATCCAGACGCGCACGTGAGGGCGCGTATCAGGCGAAGTTTTACTGCTCAGTCCACGGGTTGGAAGCCTCAACACCCCACGCCCGGTACACCTGCGCCTTAGAAGAAATCAGCTCCAAATCATAGGCGCTCGCACTCGCCGCCATCAGACCCTCCAAGGCGGCGGTAGGCAGCGGACCGGCATCATCACGACCCACGGCATGCACGCCGCGCGGCGCCTGACGGCCAGCCCACTCGAGGCTCACGCGCGCATCCACATTAATAACGTGGTCGCCAAAGCGCTCAAGAAGTTCGGTAATCCAGCGATCAGTTTCCGGGTAGGGGTACAGGCCCTTCAGCTCGCCAATGCTCAGCACAGAAATGTACATGTGCCGGAACGAGCGGCGGCGCAGAAAAGCGACCACGGCGGGGTCTGGATCCGCCTTACGGATCTCCGCAAGAACGTCGGAGTCCAGGAGCATACCGGAGAAATTCATACCCCTAATGCTACGCTACGCGCAGACCGGCGTACTGAATAGCGGGGATGCCCTCGGGGTTCGGCAGAAGAAGGAAGTTCAGGAACTCGTCGCGCTTAGAAGAAATGCGGGAGTAATCGTCAATGCTGACTGCGGTGTATCCGCCTCGCGCGGGGACAGCTGCGGCACGCAGGCTTTCCTGGTAGGAGCGGGAGGGGTTCAGAGAGATTGCTGCTTCGGTTGCAGAGCCGTTGTACATGTGACAACCTGCGCCGTGAGTGGCGCGATCCTTTCGCGTTGCTCTTGTCTGTACCAATTACCACCGGTTATTCCGGTGGTGAATACAAACCGCTTCGTCATCCGAGCCACCCGTGAACATGGGGTTGGCGTTCGACCATAGTCGGAGCTTATCAGTCGAAACTCTTGAAGCTGGGTTTAGCTTACAGCATTTTCTCAAGTTAAGTAAAGCGTTTTGTGAAAGAGATTTAGATTATTAGCATTTTGGCTTGTGAGAGCACTTTAAATGGCGTGAATTTTTGATACGGCGCGGAATATCTTATGTGAATACCGGTGTTTTTATGCGTTAAAAACTCCCCCACCAAAAATACGAAATACACCCCAAGCCACCGCTCAATAGTCGCCCCAGCAACCAGCCCGACAGTCGCCAGCAAATGACCGACGACAAGGCGCAAGCCCGCGCAATACGCGATAATGAGCTGGTGAGCGCCAACAACCCCTTCCCCGAAATTCCCGTCACCGTACCGCAGATCATTCGCCAGGCCGGGCACCGCACCTACCAGCGCGGTGTCGCCTACCAGCGCAACCGCGAAGTCATCCGCTACAGCTACGACGAAGACGAGCGAACCCTCACCGGGTTCGTCAACGGAAGCACTATCATCCCCTACGAAGTGACCGTTCGCTTCTTCCCCGCCGTCAGCGGCTCCGCAACCTTCACCGCCCGCTGCACCTGCCCCGTGCTCACCGACTGCAAGCACGCCGTAGCGCTCATGCTCACCGCGCTCGACCGCGCCTCCGTAGCGAAAAAGGCACTCAGCGAACACCCCGGACCGGTCGGCGTACCCGGTGCCGCAGCGAAGGGTGCGGCACAGGCAAAGGGATCCGCGGATTCAAAGGGCGCAGACATTGCGGAGGCGAAGAAGTCCGCCGACCCGCTCGCGGCACTACGCGCCTCCGGTGCGCTCACCACTGCGGCAAAACTACCCGCGCCCGATGCAGAAACTGTCGAGCCCGCAACCCCCCAGGGAAGCTTTGCGCTCAACGAGCTAGGTGCCTCCCCGAGCCTGCAGGCAGAGGCATCCACCACCAAATCTCGGCATGGCGACGCGACCTCTCCTCCGTTCTTTCCGCACGTCAGGACCTTGCGGGCATTGATTCGATGCGCGTGAGCGGCGCCCTGGATTTCTCGCTGAGCGTCTCCGGCTCCTACGCGCGCGGCCGCAATATGCCCGGCGCAACCCCCAGCATTAACCTGCTCGCCCGACCGCTCATGGCGTCCAAAACCGGGCGCTGGATCAAGGGCGGACTCAGCTGGGAAACCTTCGCCTCCAGCGTGGGCGGGCCCGTCGGGCGGCACGAAATCTACCCCGAACACGAACGGTTCTTCGCCGAGCTCTACTCGATTGCCCGCCCCTGGCAGAACATGTACTCCTCGCACCGCGACTGGATCTCAATCAGCGCTTCTGCCTCCACTCTGCTCTGGGACGTACTCGCCCGCGCAGAGGATATTGGCCTGCCCCTGCTCGTCAACGGTCGCGAAGTGAACTACGCCGTGCTGAGCCCCGCACAGGTGCGCCTGCACGCCGCCGCCGCAGAAGATGCACACGCAGAAGGCGCCGGACTGCAGCTTCAAGCCGCGCTCAGCTGGGAAGGACGCGAAGGCGAACTGCTACGCCAGCTCTGGCTACCCGCCGCCCACTGCCACCCCATCGGCACCCCGCGTACCGGCTTCTTTGCCCTGGGCGGGCTCGCCCAGCAGGAGTACGAGCAGGCGGCAAAGGCAGTGCACTGGAAGACCGCGCGCCCCGGCGCACTGGATGAAGTGGGCCGCGAATCTTTCGTTCAAAAGACTGCACAAAAGGACGCGCAGGAGGCGCCTACTGAGCCCTCTACCCCGACCATCAACCCGGCGCAGGGTGAACGGATGCGGAGTGAGCGGGTGCGCTACTCCCCCGCCGTACCCGAACTGCCCGAGGGCGTGGAGCTGGCGCTCATCCCTCTGGTCGAGCCGCTCGATGCCGCCTCCGAATCGCTGATTAGCGCCGGAACCGTGCACATTCCCGCCGCGGAACGCGCCACGTTCCAGAAGGAATACCTGCCCGCGCTCAGCCGCTCTATTCCCTCGCTGACCCCCGATCCGGCGCTGGCGCTGCCGCGCGTGAAGCCGCCGCATCTGGTGCTTGAAATCAGCTTTGACGAGCAGGTACGCCACGACGCGCAGCTGAGCTGGCACTGGGAGTACCCGCTGAACCCCTTCGCGGAGGACAGCACAGAGGAGGCGAGCGCACAGAATCCTGCGACCGGCTCCGATGTGCAGTCCCTGCCCGTTTTCGGATACCCCGGTGAAGAGGGCGGCGAGGTTCGCGACGAGCGTTTGAGGCGCGCGTACTGCGTTCGGTGCGCGCCATTCTTGCCGCCCACCCGGCGCTTTCCGGGCTGGAGGAGCGCCGCATCGAAGGCTGGGAGACCCGCGAGCTGCTCAGCGCGATTCTGCCGAAGCTTCGCCGTATTTCCGCTGTTCAGGTGCGTTTTATCGGCACTCCGCCACAGTTCGTGGAGGCAACCGACGCGCTCATTGAAATCACCGTGAGCGAGGGCAATTCTCGTGACTGGTTCGGTCTGGGCATTGCGGTGAAGGTCAACAATTGGACCGTGCCGTTCGCCCAGATTTTTGAGGCGCTCGACCGCGGGGCGGACCGTATTCTGCTCGGTAACGGCACCTATTTCTCGCTGCGTCGACCCGAGTTTAAGACCCTGCGCACCCTCATCGCGGAGGCTCGCGAACTCGACGATGCGGGCGGTGAGCTGCGCATTAACCGTCACCAGGCGGGGCTGTTCTCTGAGCTGGAGTCGCTGGCGGCGAGCGTGCATACGACCGCGCGGTGGGATGCTCAGGTGCGTTCACTGCTACAGCTGGTTGAGGGCCTGGAGGATACTGAAGAGAACCCCGAAAAAGGTACTGAAAAGACCTCTGACAAGGGCACTCAGGATTCCCCCGCACCTCAGAAGACCTCCCGTCGGGTTATCGCTCAGCGCCCGGTACCCGCCGGTCTGCAGGCGACCCTGCGCCCCTACCAAGTGGAGGGTTTCCAGTGGCTGTCCTTCCTGTACGAGCAGCGGCTGGGCGGTATTCTCGCCGACGATATGGGCCTGGGTAAGACCGTGCAGGCTCTCGCCCTGCTCGCCCACGTGATTGAGGAGCACCGTGCCGCCTCCGAACGTGCCGCCGAGCGCGGTGAGAGCATCGAGCCGTTCGCGCCCTTCCTCGTGGTTGCCCCGACCTCCGTCATCACCAACTGGGCGGCGGAGGCGGAACGCTTCCTGCCCGAGGCGAAGGTCGTGACCATTACTGAAACCACCGCCGGTAAGACCCCGCTGGCCGAGCGGATTGCCGGGGCGCACCTGGTGCTGACCAGCTACACGCTGCTACGCATGGATGAGGAGGCCTACACCGGTTACGCCCGCACGCTGGGCCGTGCTGTTGACAAGCACACCGTTGACGAGCGCGCTGGCGGTTCCACGGGTGAGCAGTCCGCCCCCGAAGGCTGGGGTGCGCTCCTGCTGGACGAGGCGCAATTCGTCAAAAACACCGGCACTCGTGCCTGGTCCATCGCCCGCGCAATGCCCGCACGCACCAAGATTGCGATGACCGGCACGCCCATCGAGAACAACCTCATGGAGCTGTGGGCGCTGCTGGCGATTGTGGCGGATGGCTTGTTTCCCTTCCGCTCGTGCGTTCCGTGACCTGTACGCTCGCCCGGCGGAGTCCGGTGAGGAGCCGGCGCACGCCGCGGCGACGGCTGCTCGTCTGCGCCGGCGCATCCGCCCGCTCATGCTGCGCCGCACCAAGGAGCTGGTGGCGGCGGAGCTTCCGGCGAAGAACGATACGCGCGTGAACCTGCCGCTGGCTCCCGGTCACCGCCGCATCTATGACACGCACCTGCAGCGTGAACGTCAGAAGGTGCTGGGTCTGCTGGAGGATATGGATAAGAACCGGTTCACGATCTTCCAGTCGCTGACCCTGCTGCGCCGCCTGGCGCTTGATGCCGCGCTGATTGATCCGGAAGCCTACGCCGGGGTGTCGTCGGTCAAGCGCGACTACCTGGTTCAGCAGCTACCCGACCTGCTCGAGAAGGGCCACCGTGTGCTGGTGTTCAGCCAGTTCACCGGCTACCTCAAGAGCATTTCGGCGCGCCTGGCAGAGGAAGGCATCGGCCACCTGTACCTGGACGGTTCGACCCGCAACCGCGCCGAGGTCATCGAGGCGTTCACGAGCGGTCAGGAGCCGGTGTTCCTCATTTCGCTCAAGGCTGGCGGTTTCGGTCTGAACCTGACCGAGGCGGATCACGTGTTCATCATGGATCCGTGGTGGAACCCCGCCGCCGAGCAGCAGGCGGTGGACCGTATTCACCGCATCGGCCAGGACAAGGAGGTGCACGTCTACCGTCTGGTCGCCGAGGGCACGATTGAGGAGAAGGTCATGCAGCTCAAGGAGTCGAAGGCCGCGCTCTTCGATGCGGTGGTCGGTGAGGGCGAGTTCGCCTCCGCGGCGGTGACGGCTGAGGATGTGCGTGAGCTGTTTGCGCCGGCTGTCGAGCGGTAGCCGCCCTCGAGTCTGAGGAGGTGTCTGGCACCCGTCATTTTTTGTCATTTGGTTACGCCTCAGGCTAGATTCACGCCCAATTCTGGCCCGGCTCTTCTCAACGGGGGCTCTGAGGCGTAGCCTTGAATGACTGCTTACGGAGGCTCCGCCTCCCCATAGATTCCAAAGGAGCATCATGAGCTACAACGTACCCAACGTAAAGTTCAACGACGGTCGATCCATTCCGCAGCTGGGCTACGGCGTGTGGCAGGTTGAGGACGAGGTTGCCGAGAAGGTCGTGGCCACCGCCCTGGAGATCGGCTACCGCCACATCGACACCGCCGCTATTTACGGCAACGAGGCGGGCGTAGGCCGCGCTATCGCTAACTCCAACGTGGCTCGTGAGGATATCTTCCTCACCACCAAGCTGTGGAACTCCGACCAGGGCTACGAGAGCGCTTTTGAGGCGTTTGAGGCGTCCCTGGAGAAGCTGGGCACCGACTACGTTGACCTGTACCTGATTCACTGGGCTAAGCCGCAGCAGGGCCTGTACCTGGATTCCTGGCGTGCGCTGATTGAATTGCAGAAGCAGGGTAAGGTTCGTTCGATTGGTGTTTCGAACTTCCCCGAGGAGCAGCTGCGCGAGATTATCGAGGAGACCGGCGTAGTTCCGGTCATCCACCAGATTGAGCTGCACCCCTACTTCTCGCAGGAGGCGCTGCGCGCCGTTCACGCCGAGTACGGCATCGCGACTCAGGCATGGAGCCCGCTGGGCAACGGTAGCGACCTGCTGCAGAACCCCGTACTGGCTGAGATCGCGGAGCGCCACGGCGCAACCCCCGCGCAGGTCGTGCTGGCGTGGCACCTGGCTAAGGGCACCGTGGCTATCCCGAAGTCTGTGACCCCCTCCCGCATTGAGGAGAACCTGGCGTCGGTGAACGTGAAGCTGACCGCTGAGGACATCGCGGCTGTGGATGCGCTTTCTACCCCCGAGGGTCGTATTGGCGCTGACCCGGCGAATATCGACTTCTAAGGTATAGCTCGGGCGTAGAGCTCGAATCGAACCTACATAAAGCCCCGACAGGCAAAGATAGTGCTTGTCGGGGCTTTATTGTGTTCTCGAGCTTGAGTTTTAGCGAACGCTCATTCTTGGATTGCTCAACAGGTCAGCGACCGCTCCCGTTCTCCCCCACTAGTTCTCGTCCTCTACCAGCAGGGAGAGGGAGATGCGGCGGCGCACCGGGTCGACCTCCACCACGCGAACCTGCACGATGTCGCCGCTGCGCACAATATCGTGCGGGTTCGCCACGTAGCCGCGGCTCATCTGCGAGATGTGCACGAGGCCGTCCTGGTGCACGCCAATATCCACGAACGCGCCGAATGCCGCCACGTTCGAGACGGTACCCTCGAGCACCATGCCGGGGCGCACGTCCTCGAAGTGCGAGACGGACTCGGAGAAGCGGGCGGTGCGGAAGCTACCGCGCGGGTCCAGGCCGGGGCGGCGCAGCTCGGCGAAGATGTCCTCGACCGTGTACACGCCGGCGGTGCCTTCCGCACTCTCCGGCATGTAGCCGTCCTGCTCGTGGCTGTCCTGCACGTAGTCGGCGGGGTTCAGCCCGGCGAGCGGGTCGGTTCCGTCCGAGGTACCCAGGGCACCGGCAACCCAATGGGCGCCGTTGCGTGCCTGCGCGTCGGCAATAATGCGGCGCGCGAGCGGGTAGGCTTCCGGGTGCACGGCGGAGGCGTCCAGCGGCTCCTCACCGCCGCGGATGCGGATGAATCCTGCCGCCTGGCGGAAGGTTTTCGCGCCCAGTTGCGGCACGTTCAGCAGCTGCTGACGGTTCGCGAAGGCGCCGTGTTCGGTGCGATAGGCAACGATGCGTTCGGCGGTTGCGGTGCCCACGCCCGCCACGTGCGCGAGCAGCTGCACGGAGGCGCTATTGAGGTTCACACCCACGGCGTTCACACAGTCTTCGACGGTGTCGTTGAGGGCGCGGCGCAGGGCGGCGGGCGGCACGTCGTGCTGATACTGGCCCACGCCGATGGACTGCGGGTCGATTTTGACGAGCTCGGCGAGCGGGTCCTGCAGGCGGCGGGCAATCGAGACGGCGCCGCGTACGGTCACGTCGTAGTCGGGCAGCTCGGCGGCTGCGAGCGCGGAGGCGGAGTAGACGGAGGCGCCCGCCTCCGAGACGGTCACCTTCTGAGGTGCTTCTGCGCTTTCCTCGCGCAGGGCGCGGATTAGTTCGCTGGCGAGCTTGTCGGTTTCGCGGCTTGCGGTGCCGTTGCCAATGGCGATGAGTTCCACGCCGTAATCGCGGCAGGCGGCGGCGAGCTCGCGCAGTGCTTCTGCCCATTGGTTGCGCGGGGCGTGCGGGTAGACGGTGCCCACGCGCAACGGCTCACCGGTGCCGTCAACCACGGCGTATTTCACGCCGTGGCGCAGGCCAGGATCCAGGCCGAGGGTGGTCTTGTGCCCGGCGGGCGCGGCGAGCAGAATATCGCGCAGGTTGGAGGCGAACACCTCTGTCGCGTGCTGTGCGGCGGCGTCGAGTAGCTGGTGGCGGATGCGTTCGGCAAGGCGCGGGCGCAGGTGGCTGCGCCATGCGGTGCGCACGGTGGCGGCGAGCCAGCCGAGTACGCGGTCTTCGTCGTCGACGGTGTTGAGCACCTGCACGGGGATGCGTAGCGCGGCGGCGACTTCACGCTCGTATGCAGAACGGACGTTCTCGTAATTTTCGGCGGCGGCCTCGGCTTCGGCGCGGGCGGCACCGCGCAAGCGGCTGAGCGCCACGGGGGCGGGTGCCACATCCACCTTGAGGCGCACCACGCCGGCATCCTTGGCGCGGTGCAGCGCCAGCACGCGGTGCGGCGGAATGGAACGAATACGGTCCGAGAAGGCGAAATAGTCGGAGAACTTCGCACCAATGCTTTCCTGACCGGCAATTACGCGGGATTCAATCACGCCGCCTTCACGCAGGCGCTTGAGGAGCTTTTCGCTCAGCACCGGGTCGGTGAGGGCGCGGTCAATCAGGATCGCGCGGGCACCGTCGAGAGCCTCTTCTGCACTGTGAATCTGCAGGGCTTCGTCTGCCTCCGCAGCCTCAATACCCTCATCCTCGTCGTCTTCGGTGCCATCGGTAATGTACGCGGCGGCGATGGCGTGCGCCTCGGCGAGGGGCACCTCCAGCAGGTCTTCGACGAGGGAATCAAGTCCGGCGGCACGCGCCATCTGGGCGCGGGTCACGCGCTCGCTGCGGTACGGGGCGTAGATGGCGTTCACGTCTGCGATAGTGGCGGCGTTCATGAGCGAGGAACGCAGCTGCAGCAGGGTGAGCGGGTCGATGAGGCCTTCGTCGGCGCGTTCGGTGAGCGCTTCGAGCACGCGGTTGCGGCGCTCTTCGAGGGCGCGGAGCTGGCCCAGGCGCGACTGGATGGTGCGCAGCTGGGTGTCGGTGAGTGCACCCGTTGCTTCTTTGCGGTAGCGGGCGATGAAGGGTACGGAGTTGTCGGCGTCAAGCAGCGCCACGGCTGCGCGGATGCGGTGCGGCGCAATGCCGGTTTCTATGGCGAGCGCGTTGATGAGGTGCTCGGTGGGCTGCTCAGTCTTGCCGCCGGTTTCGTGTTTTTCACGGTGTGCGGCACTGCTGGGTTCATTGCCGGCGGCGCTACTAGGCGCGGGGTCTGCAGCTCGATCCGCGCGCGGGCGGATGCTGCTCGGGAGGGGGTGTTCGCTCATCCTTCCAGTTTCGCATATTTCGCCGCGGCTCATGGGTTGGCCGGTAATGCTGGGATAAGAGTCAGCGCGGGGCGTATTTTGCTCGCCTGTGCGGGTGCGGGTAAGCGTATTTTTCCACCGTATCTTCTGGTGCAGAATACGCCCCTTTGTGCACGTTTTACCCTGTGGGTGCGCTAAACGTTGTCATCTTTCCGTAAGAAACCGTGTTAGGGGTTCACGTATTTGAATAGTGCTTAGTTTCAGCGATAAATTTAGATAAAAGAGCATATTTTTTGAAAAAATATCGCTTATTCATGCAGATAAGGGGTGGCCTCACACCACGCAAACGCCCTTGTCTGCGTGCACACATTCAGGTTTCGGCGGCACGGTACGACAAGGTGCCGCCACATCCCGCAGATGAAAGAGGGACCCATGCGCGAACAAGCCGCGCTATCAAACGCGCCGGAGGGCTACTTAGATTTTCACGACGAGTACGCGGAACTCATCGCCGAACTCGCCGCGCTGGGGTTCACCCCTACCCAGGTTCTCCGCCGCCTCAACTTTCTGTACCCGCACATCAACAAGAAGTACCTGAACTATGCGCTGAGCTCCGGCATCTGGCAGTTTGGCCCGGTCACGGCAGACGCCCCGAGCTACACGGTGCTCGCCTGCGGCCTCTGGTACGTTTTCGCGGAAGCCTACGATTTGCCTCCGGAGCCCGAGTACACGGCGCTGATTCTTGATTGCGATATTATTCACGACCTGCCGCCCGCGCTGGAGGCACGCCACTTCAGCAATGAAGACATTGCGCACGTTCTGGCGAAGATTGGCGCAACGCTTAAGTACCTTGCCGCACACCCCTACTCCCAGCTGGAGGAAGAAGCCTACGCGCAGACCCTCGAGGACATCCGGCTGCGCGGCTTGGAAGAAATCGGCACCGAGGGCGGTAGCCTGTACACCCTGCTTGCCGCCAGCATGGAGGGCGAATCGGCGTGGCCTGCCCCCGCACAGACGGTTAACGACTACCTCGGTGACGGCGACTGGTTCCTGGGTATGCTCCGCACCGGCATCTACCCGGCGGAGGCGCTCGAGAACGAGTGGTATATCGACGCCGCGGCAGTACCCGAGGATTTTGCACCGAAGACTCTGAGCCTGTTTGAGCTATTGTGCCCGCTACGACCGCGAGCCGACGGCACTGAACTACGGCTACTGGTCTACCATTCCCACGCTCATTGAGCAGGTGCCGCCCCTGGGCGCGGTACGCGCCAAGTTCGGCTCATGGCAGACGACCCTGCACCGCGGACGCACGCAGATTGCCCGCGAGCTGCGCCTGTGGACGAAGAACGAAGCAAACGCAGCTGCCGCTGAGGCGAACGCCGCTGAGGAGCTTGAGCTCCTCGACGCTGAGCTAACTAACGCTGACGCTGAGCTGGCTAACGCGGAGCTCACCGAAGCAGAACTAGCAGAGTTGAATACCCCGGACGGCTCCCCTGCGGACACTCCCGCGGAACCGGCAGAACAGGCAGAACCCGCGCGTCTGAGCGCCCGCGAACTCACCGAGCAGGGCATCGGCGTGGTGCAGACCGCCCACACCGACCTGGCGGCGTACCATCGCACCCAGTGGGAGCAGACGGTGGAAGTCTTCGGTGAACGCCTCGCGCAGCTTGCCTGGAACCGCCGCCTGAGCACCTACTACTTCTTCGACGGAGCCTGCCTGGAAGATGCCGACCCGACCCCCGTGGTGACGGTTTTCCGCTCCCCCACCGGTTTCCTCTGCGAGCTTGAACCCACCGTCGAGGCGCTGCCCGCCTTCGACCCGGAGTTCCTACAGGAGCACGGCTGGAGGCACCCGGTACCGGTGCATGCGCTGTGGAACCTGCACGCGCTCGACCCGCTGGAGGCAGCTGCCGCCGTCATTGAGGCGATGCGTTCCGGTTGCGGTTGTGAACGCTGGGATTTCTACCGCACCGATGACGACAACGACCCGCTTGCCGAAGAGGCTGAGGTGGCGCCTCTCTAAGCGCCCACTCCCGTGAGCCTCTCGGGTTCATCTCTAGAGCCTCTCGGATTCATCCCTGGAGATAGCGAAAGCCCGCGTCCCCCACTCCCAATGAGGAGCAGGTGACGCGGGCTTTATGCATGCGCTGATAGCCGGTACCGAGATAACCGGCACCGATAGCCAGCGTGGCTTAGCGCAGGTGCTTAGCGTGCCGAGAAAATCTCGGACGCCTCCACAATCGCAATCTGCGCGGTGCGGGTCGAGATTGCCTCGTGGCGGCGGGCATCAGCGCGGCGCTTGAAGACCCAGCCGATACCCAGAATCACGAACCAGACGGGCATCGCGAGCAGACCCATGAGAGTTTCCTCGTTCATGGTCAGCACACCAATGGTGAAAGCGAAGAACGCCAGAGCCAGCCACGCGGAGAAACGGCCGCCGGGCAGACGGAACTTCGACTTCTTGTGGCGCGAGGGGAACTTCTTGCGATACATCAGGTAGCTGACCATAATCATGGCCCACGCAAAAATCACGAGCACCGCAGCCACGGTGGTGACCAGGTTGAACGCACGAGAGATCGAGTCACCCGCGTAGAGCAGCACAATCGAGGACAGCAGCATCACGGCGGAAAGGAACAGCGCGTTACGCGGCACGCCGTTCTTGGAGATCTTGCCCAGGAACTGCGGTGCACTGCGCTCGCGTGCCAGGCCGAATGCCATACGCGAGGTGGAGAAGATACCGGAGTTCGCCGAGGAGGTCGCGCTGGTAATCACCACGAAGTTGATGATATGCGCGGCGATGCCCAGGCCCGCCAGAGTGAACATGGCGACGAAGGGACTCTTATCGGGGCTGACCAGGCGCCAGGGGGTGACCATCAGGATGACGGCGAGCGCGCCCACGTAGAAGACCATAATACGTACCGGTACGGCGTTAATTGCCTTGGGCAGGGTCTTTTCGGGGTCCTGGGTTTCTGCGGCGGTGGTACCGACGAGCTCGGAACCCATGAACGCGAAGACGGCAATCTGGAATGCACCGAGGAAGCCAATCAGGTGGTTGGGGAACATTCCGCCGTCGTTCCAGAGGTTTGCGACGGATGCCTGCGCACCACTGGGCGAGGTGAAGCCGACGGCGATCATGCCGCCGCCAACGATAATCAGGGCGACGATGGCGACAATCTTAATCATGGAGAACCAGAATTCGATTTCTCCGAAGTTCTTCACGGAGACCAGGTTCAGGGTCAGCAGCACGCCGATGACGGCGAGCGCCGGGATCCATGGCTGCAGGTCGGGCCACCACATGTGCAGGTAGCCGACGATTGCGATGATGTCCGCGACGGCGGTAACCACCCACATGAACCAGTAGGACCAGCCGAGGAAGAAGCCCGCCATGGGGCCGACAAGGTCGGTGGTGAAGTCAGAGAAGGACTTGTACCTCAGGTTGGAGAGCAGAATCTCGCCCATAGCTCGCAGCACCAGGAAGATGACGGCGCCGATGAGCATGTACACGAAATAACTGAGGGACCCGCCATGGAGATAGCGCGGCCGGAGCCCATGAACAGGCCGGTGCCGATGGCACCGCCGATTGCGATGAGCTGGATGTGGCGGTTGCTTAGACCGCGGTGCAGTCGCTCTCCCTGTTCGGGAGCTTTAGGATTCAGGCTGACGTTGTTCTGTTCAGTCACGACGTCCTCTTTTCAGCGGTTGTACCCCGTGCCGCATGTACCCCTAGTGTAATGAGAATCATTAAGATTCAGGAGGTATAGCTAGTGCATGAATATGCGGTCATTGCTTTGCGGGGTGTCCCCGGATTTCGGGGCGAGGCTGGGGCTCTACCAGCTACCGCGCGGTGCTCGAAAGTGTCACGCTATCGATTGACGCGGAGTTTTTCTGAGAGCCCTCACAGCTACTTGGATAGTTATTCTACAGGTGTTAAGTGCAAGAAAACAGGATTTACGGCAAAAATGTGACCTGTTTCTATTATTTACGTCATATCAAGCGGTGTAAAAAATGCCGCCCGGAACGTAAACAGGCAGGCACGAGGGCACGCGAAAGCCCCGCCTCCGCATCCTAAAAGAATGCAGAAACGGGGCTTACCAACAGCGCCGCAGAAACACTACATAAACGCCGCAGAAAGAACAGAAACTACTGCTGACCAGCCTTGTCAACAACATTGCCAGCAGCCAGCGCACGAGCACGCTTCGCCGCGTGACGGCGGGTCAGAATCTCGTAGCCAATAGCCAGAGCGATGAACCAGATGGGGGTCAGTGCCAGGCCGATTGCGGTGTCCGGGTACAGGCTCAGGGCGTAGACCATGACGGCGAAGAAGACCAGACCAAACCAGCTCATGCCAATACCCCAAGGCATCTTGTACGCGGACGCCTCGTGGCGCTCCGGGAACTTCTTACGGTAGACCAGGTACGCAATCAGGATCATGCTCCAGGTGAAGATACCCATCATCGACGCCACGGAGGTCACCACGGTGAACGCCTCCATGATGCCGCTACCGGCATACAGCATGACCAGGCTAAACAGCAGCATCACGGTGGTCAGGTACAGGGCGTTAGCGGGCACACCGTTCTTGGTGAGCTTACCCAGCGCGGAGGGTGCGGCACCGTCGTGCGCCAAACCGTAGACCATGCGGGAGGTCGAGAAAATACCGGAGTTCGCCGAGGACGCCGCGGAGGTCAGCACCACAAAGTTCACCAGGGAGGCGGCAACAGCAATGCCAGCCAGGGAGAACATGCCCACGAAGGGGCTCATGGACTTATCCAACTTGTCCCAGGGGGTGACGGCGAGGATGGTCAGCAGCGGCAGCGCGTAGAAGAGGCCAATGCGGAAGGGTACCGCATTAATCGCCTTGGGCAGGGTGCGTTCGGGGTGTTCGGTTTCCGCCACGGCGGTACCGACCAGCTCAGCACCCACGAAGGCAAAGAGCGCAATCTGGAAGGCACCCAGGAAGCCCGTCAGGCCCTGGGTAAAGATACCGCTACCGGAGGGGCCGGGGCGATCCCAGAGATTTGCCACGGAGGCGACGGTACCGTCGGGCGCGGTGAAGCTGAAGGCAACCATGAGCGCACCAACAATAATGAGGGCGACAATGGCGACGATTTTAATGACTGCGAACCAGAATTCGATTTCACCGAAGTTCTTCACCGAGGGCAGGTTCAGCAGCAGCAGAGCCACGATAACGGTCAGCGCCGGGATGAAGGCTGGGATTTCCGGCCACCAGTATTTGATGTAGCCGGTAATAGCAATGACGTCCGCGATACCTGTGACGACCCAGAAGAACCAGTACGACCAGCCGACGAAGAAGCCGGCGCGCAGGCCGAGGATGTCAGTAATGAAGTCGGTGAAGGACTTGTACTTGGGGTTGGAGAGCAGAATCTCGCCCATGGCGCGCAGAACAAAGTAGATGACGCTACCGATAATGGCGTAAACAAAGACGATGGAGGGGCCGGTCAGAGCGATGGTCTTTGCCGAGCCGAGGAAAAGGCCGGTGCCGATGGCGCCGCCAATAGCGATCAGCTGGATGTGTCGGTAGCTTAGTCCGCGCTGAAGCTTAGAGTGCTCAGCTTCGGAGTCTAGGCCGGTGACGGAGTTGTGCTGCATTGGCTGCTGTGTCACGTATTTCTCTTTCCTGCGTCGATTCGCCCTAAATTTCACTCGGGGGCGAGTCCGGGTGGTTGGTATTCGTGCATAATCCTGAACGGTGCGCCAGGAGGCGGTTCCCGCGCTTCCCGAGCCGGCGCGGTGCGCTTGGGCTTGTGGGCTCCGATTTCGCGGGGCTTCCGATTTCTTGCATCGCCGATAAAGGGTTATGCAGAGAATGCATAATTTCAAATTTTACCCCCTCATACCCACACAAGTACAAGGAATACAACATCACCAGATTTTTGAGACGGGGCGAGCCTGTGGCATCCCTCAGCCTTCACCCGGAACACGCCCCGCATCGCCCTTAGATTGCGTCCCTTCTCTGCACGCTTCTCCCGGGTTTTCAAAAATATTTAGAAACTTTACACGTAAAACTTTACATAGCGAGAAACCGGGTCTAGAGTAGAAACCGTTCAACAAAACCTAACCAACCAACTACAGAACAGAAGGACACAACAATGGGCAAGTTCTCCAACGCAGCACTACGACTCACCGCTGGCGCACTCATCCTCGACGCAGGCGTCAAGAAGCTCAAGGCAGACGAAGGCACCTACGCCTTCCTGCAGCAGATGGCGGCAACCGGTGTTCCCGCAATCTCCAAGCTGGACGCAGCAACCTTCGGTAAGCTCATCTCCGGCGCAGAAACCGCACTCGGCGCAACCCTGCTGACCCCCTTCATCCCCGCACGTCTGGCGGGCGCAGGCCTGACCGTATTCGCGGCAAACCTGATGACCATGTACTTCCGCAACCCGGACATGCACGACAAGTACTTCCGTCCCACCCAGGACGGCCAGCAGCTCGCAAACAATATCGTGCTGCTCGGCGCGGGTCTGGCACTGCTGGGCTCCAAGAAGTAAGCCCCACACGCTAACTCACTCAGACGACCTCACGAAAGTGCGGCGGGAACAGTATTCATTCCCGCCGCACTTTTGTATGCACACTGAATTTCTGTGTTTCTCAGACCGGCATACTCCCGGCTAGTTCAGTCTCACGCCAGCCCCTCACACCGCGAAACCGCACGGTGCAGCGGCCCTGCGCTATTCTTTTAGGTATGTCTACTGAGAACACGCAGCCTAGCCAGGCACCCGAATCCACCGAAGAAAAGGCCAAGAAGCCGGTTCCCGAGGAATTCTTCCGCCAGCCCTACTCCTTCGTCCGCCGCGGCGACCGCCTCACCGCGCGCCGCCAGAAGGCGTGGGACACCTACTCCCCCACCCACGTGCTGGACATTCCGCGCCTGCGCACCGACACCTCCGTCGCACCCGAGGCAACTTTCGACCCGGTTAAGATTTACGGCCGTGAGGCGTACCAGGTCGTCGAGATTGGTTCCGGTCTGGGCGAGGCGATTGTGCACCGCGCGGCTGAGATGCCCGAGGCGAACTTCCTCGCTGTTGAGGTGTACACCCCCGGCATCGCGGATCTGCTGCTGAAGATGGGCAACGCCGGCGTGGAGAACGTGCGTGTGGCTCAGGCGAACGCACCCGAACTGCTCGACAACATGCTTGAGGAGAACTCCGTGGACGAGCTGTGGGTGTTCTTCCCGGATCCCTGGCATAAGTCCCGTCACCACAAGCGCCGCCTGGTGTCCCCGGCGTTCGCTGATAAGGTTGCGCGTGTGCTCAAGCCCGGCGGTATTTGGCGTCTGGCGACTGACTGGGAGGAGTACGCCCTGGTCATGCGTGAGGTTCTGGAGGCGCACCCGGACTTTGAGAACGTGAACCCCGGCGCCGGTGCGACTGAGGAGGATCCGCTGGGTGGTTGGGCTCCGCGTTGGGAGGGTCGTACCCTCACCAGCTTTGAGCGTAAGGCTCAGGAGGCGGGCCGCCGCGCGCACGATCTGACCTACCGCCGCAAGTAAGCGGGACTGCGTTAGTACGCGACTTATACGTTAAGCAGGTGAGGCTCCCCGGTCATTCGGGGAGCCTCACCTCCTTGTGTGTGGGTCTGAGTGCATGCGGGGCGGGGGTCTACCCTCCCTCGCGGCGTATACACAAAGACGCACAAGCCTATATGGGCGGCTGACTAGCGCAAATGAGCCAGAACAGCCGAGCCGTTTATCCAAGTGTAGCGGGTTTAGCCGGTTTAGCGCTGCGGCTTCGTATCATCCGCCGTAGCCGACTGGTGACGCTGACGGTACAACACCACAGCCGAAGAACGCTGACGAGGCGCTGGGCGGGTACCGCGGGCAATATGCACCACGTCGCCGCTGGTACCGGCTGCGAACACGCGTTCCGCCATGCCCAGCTTCACCTTCGCATCCTCAACCTGACGCTGCAGCGCCGCAATCTGCTCCTGCTGCTCCTCCACGAGGGACTCCAGCTCAATAATGCGGCGAATACCCTCCAGAGAGACGCCCTCCTGCGAGAGCTGCTGAATCTGCTGCAGACGGTTCACGTCACGCTGCGAATAGCGGCGCGCCTTACCGGGCGCACGCGAAGGCTGGACCAGGCCAATGCGGTCGTACTGGCGCAGGGTCTGCGGGTGCATACCCGCCAGCTCAGCCGCCACAGAAATCACGAAAACCGGCAGGTCCACACTGTGCAACGGCTTGCCGCTACGGGACTTAGATGATGATTCTCGAGATGCCATGGTTTACTTCGCCTTCTTCAACAGATCCTTACGCGGGTTCTCCTGCGGTGCCAGTTTTACGAACTTATCGAATGCTTCCTGCGCCTCTGCGCTCAACTCGGTGGGCAGTACAATCTCCGGGATGACCAGCAGGTCGCCGTCGCCACCCTTAGCCTTGAAGCCGCGGCCCTTAGCGCGCAGTCGGCGGCCAACCTGGCCGGGTGCCAGGCGCAGCTTCACGGTGGATGCGTCGGGCAGAGGCACCTCGATGACTGCGCCGTCGACGGCCTCGGCGAGGGTGACGGGTGCGCGCATAATCAGGTTGTTTCCCTCGCGCGAATACACGGAGTCATCGGAGACGCGCACGGTGACCTTCAGATCGCCGCCGCGCAGACCCTTGCCGCGCAGGCGGACCTTCTGACCGTCCTTAATGCCTGCGGGGATGCGTGCCTCGGTGTGGGAGCCATCCGGCAGGAACACAGTCACGGTTGCGCCGGTGTATGCCTGAGCGAGGCTGATGCGGGTGCTGGTGCTGCTCTCTTCGGGGGCTGCGTGCTGTGCACTGCCGAAGCCGCCGCCGCCCATGCCGCCAAAGTCGGCGCTGGTGAAGCCTGCGGAGCGTCGGGAACCGCCGGCGCTACCGCCGAAGAGGCCGCCGAGCAGGTCGTCAATGTTGATGCCTGCGCCGCCGTTGCTGAAGCCGCCGAATGCGTCCGCGCCGGGGTAGCCGGTGTAGCTGCCACCGCCGAAGCCGCCACCTCCGAATCCGCCCATGCCAGATGCGCCGTAGCGGCGAATCTGGTCGTACTCTTCGCGCTGCTTCTTATCGGAGAGCACGTCGTATGCTTCCGAGATTTCCTTGAACTTCTTCTCTGCTGCGGCGTCGCCGGGGTTCAGGTCCGGGTGGTACTTGCGGGAGAGCTTGCGGTATGCCTTCTTGATGTCGCTTTCGCTTGCGTCTTCGCTGACACCCAGTGCCTTATAAAAGTCGTCGGTTAGCCAGTTTTCACTTGCCATGTTGTGTTTCTCCTTCTGCGGTGATGCGCCGCCCTCCTCGGTTACGGGACGGCTTGCAGGGGCACCGCGTGCTTGTCTTAATGCTCTATATAAAAGTTTAGTCTACTTGACTCAATTTTGAAAGGGCTGGGCCCAAAAAATAGCACCCCTACAAGCCTCTTGACCGCCGCAACAGCTCGCCACAGCCCGGATAAATAACCCTGGCAAACAACAGGGCGGGCACTCCCCCACCAGGGAGAGCACCCGCCCGTCGTTAGTTATTCAGCCAATGCTTAGCCGGCCACCTTACGGTGCGACAGCCACAGCCACCTGAGCGGTACGAACCACACGGTCGTTCACGCGGTAGCCGTAACGCAGAACCATGGAGACATGATCCTCAGCCACCTCGTCGGTGGGCTGCTGCAGAACAGCTTCGTGAATGTTCGGGTCGAAGGCGTCGCCTACTTCACCGAAACGCTCCACACCCTGCTTGCCGAGCAGCTCTTCGAGCTTGGTAGCAATGGAGGCGAAGGGGCCTTCCTGCAGGTCGCCGTGCTTACGTGCGGCGTCGATATCGTCGAGCACCGGCAACAGTGCGCCGACCAGGTCACCGATTACGAAGTTTCGCAGCTGCTCCTTTTCGCGGGCGGTGCGGTTCTTGTAGTTGGTGAACTCTGCCTGCAGGCGAAGCAGGGAGTCCAGGCGCTCCGCGGCGAGTGCCGCATCCGCAGATTCTGCTTCTACGGCGTCCTGGAGCTCAGCCTCGACGGCTTCCGCAGCGTCTTCGGCGGTTTCGACCGATTCAGCTTCGGGGTGGCCTTCCGCTGCGGGGGCGTTGAATGCCTCCTCCAGCGGGTCGGGGGTGGTGTTTTCCTGCTCAGCCATGATTACTTCTTCTCGTCTTCGTCGATAACCTCGGCGTCGACAACGTCCTCATCAGCGGCGGGCTTGGACTCGGATGCCTCAGCCTGTGCTGCTGCGTAGAGTGCCTCACCCAGCTTGGATCGGGATGCCTGCAGCTTCTCGAATGCGGACTTCACTGCTGCGTCGTCGTCGCCCTCGAGTGCCTTCTTCAGCTCGTCGACATCGCCCTGGACCTCGGTCTTGACGTTCTCGGGCAGCTTGTCGCCGTTCTCCTTCAGGAGCTTCTCAGTGGTGTATGCGACGGACTCGGCTTCGTTACGGGTGTCAGCAGCCTCGCGGCGTGCCTTGTCCTGCTCAGCGTGCGCCTCTGCATCCTTGACCATGCGGTCGATGTCGTCCTTGGAGAGGGAGGTGCCGCCGGTGATGGTCATGGACTGCTCAACACCGGTGCCCTTGTCCTTTGCGGAGACGTGCACGATGCCGTTTGCGTCAATGTCGAAGGTGACCTCAATCTGGGGCACGCCACGGGGTGCGGGGGCGATGCCGGTCAGCTCGAAGGTACCCAGGTTCTTGTTGTCGCGAGTGAACTCACGCTCACCCTGGAAGACCTGAATGGTCACGGAGGGCTGGTTGTCCTCTGCGGTGGTGAAGGTCTCGGAACGCTTGGTCGGGATTGCGGTGTTGCGCTCGATCAGCTTGGTCATCACGCCGCCCTTGGTCTCGATACCGAGGGAGAGGGGGGTGACGTCGATCAGCAGAACGTCCTTACGGTCGCCCTTCAGAACGCCTGCCTGCAGTGCTGCACCCATTGCCACGACCTCGTCGGGGTTCACGCCCTTGTTGGGCTCGCGGCCGGTGAGCTCCTTGACGAGCTCAGCAACAGCGGGCATACGGGTGGAGCCACCGACCAGGATGACCTCAGAAATCTCGGAGATGGACACGCCAGCTTCCTTGATTACGTCGAGCACGGGCTTCTTGGTGCGCTCGAGCAGGTCGCGGGTCAGTTCCTCGAACTTTGCGCGGGTCAGCTTCTCATCCAGGTGGATGGGGCCCTCGGGGGTCACGGACAGGTACTGCAGGGAGATGTTGGTGCTAGAAGCGCTGGACAGCTCCTTCTTAGCCTGCTCAGCTGCTTCCTGCAGACGCTGCAGTGCAATCTTGTCCTTGGACAGGTCAGCGCCGGTGTTTGCCTTCACCTGTGCGAGCAGCCACTCGACGACGCGGTGGTCCCAGTCGTCACCACCGAGGCGGTTGTCACCGCTGGTTGCGCGAACCTGAATGGTGGAGAAGCCATCGTCGTCCTTGCCGACTTCCAGCAGGGAGACGTCGAAGGTACCGCCACCGAGGTCGAAGACCAGGATGAGCTCGTCTTCCTTGCCCTTGTCCAGGCCGTATGCGAGTGCTGCGGCGGTGGGCTCGTTGACGATACGCAGGACGTTCAGGCCTGCAATCTCGCCGGCTTCCTTGGTTGCCTGACGCTCAGCGTCGTTGAAGTATGCGGGGACGGTAATGACGGCGTCGGTGACCTTGTCGTTCAGGAATGCCTCTGCATCGCCCTTCAGCTTCATGAGGATACGAGCGGAGATTTCCTGCGGGGTGTACTTCTTGCCGTCAATCTCGGTGGTCCAGTCGGTGCCCATGTGGCGCTTGACGGAGGAGATGGTGCGGTCGACGTTGGTCACTGCCTGACGCTTTGCGACGCTACCGACCAGAACCTCGCCGTCCTTGGAGAATGCGACGACGGAGGGGGTGGTGCGGGTGCCCTCTGCGTTAGCAATGACGACCGGGTCGCCACCTTCCAGTGCTGCTACGACCGAGTTGGTGGTACCGAGGTCAATACCTACTGCACGTGCCATATGTTTATTCACTCCTTAGGTGTTAGTGCCCCGCTTCTTCTAACGCGAGGCGGGATAGTTTGAAAGTTTTGGAGGCGGTCGGTGCTGCGCGTGCCGCCCCGTGTGGGATGGCCTGCGCGGCTCCTTGAGCCTCATGTACTCAAGTATGCACCCTCTCAGAGGGACTGTCAATAGGGTTGAGCGAACTTTACTCAACTTTTTTGTGTGGAGGGGCGTGAGGGGTGGGTACTTTGGGGCTCTGGGGCGGTGTTTTGCGGGCAATTTTGGGGCGGCGGCGAGGTGCGCATGGGCGGTTTTGCCGCGGAATTCCGGGGGTTTTGGGTGACATGAGGGCGCGGCGCAGCGATTCAGCGCACGGCGGACGCCGCCGGGGCGATTGGGCGAAAAAATTTTTAAAAATTTTTTGAAAAAGGGTGAAAACCCGGAAATTGGGGCGCCAGAGGTGCCGGAAGGTGACCCGCGAGCACCTTATATAGGGTGTGCGGGGCGATTTTTAGGCGCGATTTTTAGGTCTGGATGCTAGACCTCTAGCAACGTTGCTAGGGGTGCGCTTCGTGCAGGCACCTCAGCTACAGGCGCCCGCCTGAGATCTTAGAGATTCGCTCCTCTTATATATAGAGGACTTGCATGCGAGCTCCATCGCTCACCTTATGGGGTATCCCCGCTTGTCCGACCCGTAATTCCCCAACCCTCATCTGTGGCTTGAGGCTACCCACCTGCCGTATTCTGGTTACGACCATATCCTCTCAAAGTAGACAGGAGAACCCATGTCAGAAACGTTCAAGTCATTTCTGAAAAATATATACATATCAACTAGGAAGAAAATAAAAACCTTCTTTTTAAAGATGCAAACGCCCTTCAGAATAATTAAAAATATCATTTTTTCAGCTTTTATAGTCTATGCAATTTTTAATTACTCAAAGATTATAGAAATATATATCCCCAATGTATTTAAATTTGTAGCCACTCACAGCTGGGAAAGCGCAATTGCATTATTTATACTACTAACTATACTATTGTGCTCCAAAAAATATCTGGCATCGTATGCACAAAACTTCTTCTCCAGCCTCACAAATAAATATTTCATGCTTTCACTTGCAGGGCTTGCTATTATCGGTGCTTCGGCTGCTCTTCTTATCCCTTCTTATACGAATTGGTTCAGGGAAAATGATAGTGCTAAATCTCAACAAACGATAAGTAGCTCCCAGCCCACACAGAGCGGTCAGGATACTGGAAATCAGCAGAAACAGGAATCCAAAAACTCTGCTTCTGAGTTGCGAGGACACCTTCTCTATATTACGGGTGGTGTTATTGCTGTTTTGGGTCTTATTGAGACAAATCGCAAGAATAGTCAGGATCATATTCGTGAGGTGCATGCAGCTCGCCGTGACCGTTATATTCAAGCAGTCGATAAACTATCGAGCAAAGAAGCGCCTGTGCGTCTTGGTGGAGTGTACGCTCTTGTAGGTCTTGTCGATGAGTGGTTAGATGACGACAATATCGATCAAGAAACTCAACTCAAAGAAGGGCAGGTTATTATCAATAACCTTTGCTCTTATATTCGACGTCCATTCTCCATGGCAGATAAGTTAGAAATGTTCGAGAAACAAACCCTTTCTACACCTCCCCCAATGATACGCAGAAAAAAGATGGTACACTCTCCCAAGAATTTACAGAAAATAAATAAAGATAAAATTCTTTTTAAAGAAGAAAAAGAAATCCGACAGACAATTATCAGTGAAATACGAAGTAGGCTTAGCCGTGGTCTTGACCCTAGTGGCATGCCCGCCCCAGGCCCCTGGTCTAAATTCACCTATAACTTCTCAGGTGATTTCTTCTACCCTGTTGATTTTTCAAATAGCTATTTTGGGACACCAATAGACTTCGGGCTATCTAATTTTTTTGAATACGTTAATTTTAACTCAGCAGTTTTTGATGACGATGCAGATTTCTATGAGGCATCATTTAGAGAGAATAGCTTTTTTAAGAAATCAATTTTCAATGCAGATATTAGGTTTCAGGGAGCGGAGTTTACCAAAGGAACTGATTTCTCTCAAGCGATCTTCAATGGAGGTACTGATTTCAGCAAATCGACTTTCAATGGCGAGGTAATATTTCTCGCAACTTTTTGCGGATACACAACATTTTCAGAAGCAACTTTCTCTCAAGATGTTCAATTTACTGGAAGAACTTTCCATCAAGAAGTTGATTTTAGTAAATCTACTTTCAAGGAGCTTTCAATATTCAAAGGTGTATTTTTTAAAGGAAAAACACTCTTTAACGATGCAACCTTTACCAAAAGTGTGAATTTCAGCGATGCAACTTTCGAAAATTATGAACCGCTCTTTGTAAGTGGAGAGGAGAGAGCTAAGTTCTCTGTTCGCCCAAGTCAAGAGGACTACAATTTCTCAGTTCGTAGTGGCAGTAAGCCTATTCAACTTGGCAAAGCTGAGCTTGACAGAATAGAACGTCAGATTCCTGTCGGGGCTGTACTCTTCGATCCCGATTCAGGCCGTACAAGTGATTCAGCAAAGCTGATAGAAGAGTCTGATAGTCAGGGAGAAACCCCCTCCAAGTAAGGCTCATTAGGAGAAGTCCCGCATGCACCTCTCGTGCAGGCGGGGCTTCTTACTTTTAACCACCGCGAGCGCGCCAGGGTGGGGTCCTCCCCTATGCTGGTTATAAGCCAGCATCGGAGCAGGAAGGGCACACCCCCATGAACCTCAACAAACTCTTAACTGCGCTGCGGCAACGCACAAACGCCCCGGCACACATCCAGCAGGCTGGGCGGCACGAACGCTACACGCACGCCCTCGAACAATTCCTCGACGGGCAACCCGCCGTACGCCTCGGCGGGGTGTACACGCTCGTAAACCTCGCAGGCGAATGGCTCACCGACGCATCCCTCCCCGAGCAGGTACGCCGCGAAGAAGCCCAGGCCATTATCGACGCGCTGACCGGGTGCATCCGCACGCCCTACCCCCTCGCGCAGAAACGGCAGGCCCTAGAAGCAGACGAGGCCCCCGAAGAGTACGAAGGCGACTTTACGCGCGATCAGGAGGCACTACGCGAAGAGCAGCTGGTGCGCCGCACAGTCTTCATGGAGTTCAGCCGTCGCCTCGCCGCCGTCGCCGAAAGCAACAAGACTGGCAACGAGGAAAGCCACCACGCGGTGCCGCCAATATCACCCACATGGGCTGATTTGCGCTTCGATTTTGGCGGAGCACCCATCTTCTACCCGCTACAGCAGCTGCACTTTCAGAACGCCGACTTCGCCTCCGCAACCTTCTACGGCCCGGCGGATTTCTTCGGCGCAACCTTCCACGGTGACACCAGCTTCTCCGCGGCACAGTTCACGGCTGACGCATCCTTCCACGGCACGAACTTCACCGACTGGGTGGGGTTCAGCGCCGCGCACTTCGCAGGCGCAGCAGAGTTCAGCGGGGCACGCTTTGCGGACGCGGCAAGCTTCGCAACCGTAACCTTCACCGGCGAGGCTGACTTCTCAGACGCGGTCTTCTCGGCTGCGGCTGACTTCGCGGTAGCCTCCTTCAAGTCCGACGCCAACTTCTCGCGCTTAAACACTGCGGGCATAGCCAGCTTCGCGGCGGTCACCTTCGACGGAAAGGCAGTATTCACCGCCTCCACGTTCCACGATGAAGCGCACTTCGCCACGTCGGTCTTCAACCGCCCGGCGGTGTTCTCCAAGTCGCTGTTCGGCGGGGTCGCGCGCTTTGCCGGTGTAGTCACCAAGCAGTCCGCAATGTTCAGCAACGTACGCTTTGCGAGCGCGGCGGACTTTAGCGGGGCGTCCTTCACACAGTACGAGGATTTTGGTGGGGCGCGGTTCGACGGCGACGCCACGTTCAGCCGGGCGTCTTTTATTGCGCTTCCGAGGACGCGCTATGAGATGGACTTCCCGCAGAGAGCGAACTTCGGTAACGCGACCTTCGCGCAGGATGCCGACTTTAGTAAGGCGACGTTCACGGCGCATGTCGGCTTCTACAAGGCGACGTTCGCGCGGGAGGTGAGCTTCAACGGGGCGAGCTTTGAGGGCGCCTACTTCGCGGATGCGACGTTCAGTCAGAAGGCTGATTTCAGGCAGACTAGCTTCGCGTACGTTGAGCCGTCCTTTGAGGCTTTGGAGAGGCGGCTGCAGAGGGCACGGTTCTCGGCGCAGGCGGATCCGCAGGATTACCTGTTCGAGGCACGCCCGGAGAGCCCGCACGGTTTCAGCTGTGGCGCAGCGGAGCTTCTTAATAGAACGTTCATTCTCCCTGTCGGTGCGGTGCTGTACGACCCGGATTCCTGGGATGAAGAGCAACAGGAGTACACCCGCGTTAGTGAGCCCGCACAGTAACACATAGCTCTCCCCTACCATCGGGGAAGCTCCCACAGACCCCGCCCGCACATCCAGCGCTGGCGGGGTCTGTGCTAGTGACCAGTGACAGCCCAAGCCCAGCCGCTTTTACACTATGCTGAATATGACCCGTTCCTTTCAACGATGACAGGAGAACCACATGCATCTGGCACCCAGCACCGCGTGGGCTTGGCTGATAGCTTGCGCAGTCGTCATTCTGCTTTTCCCGCTCGCCGCGCAGTTCGGCAACCTCAAGGGGGAAGCTGTCTAGCTTCCGCACCTGGGTTTGGGCTATCGCTCTCTTGGGCATTGTCGCGGCGGGTTTTATGCCTTTCATCTTTGATCCTGGCATCACCCATTTTGAGGTTCAGCCGTTCATTTTCTTCATCACCGGTACCCTGCTGGGCGTTCTCTTTCTTGGGGAGTTCCACCGCATGAACGCCCAGAAAAAGCTGAAACACCCCCAGCGGGTGCACGCTGAGCGCCGTACCCGTTACAGCAAGGCAGTTGAGCAGCTGGCGTATCCAAACCCGGCAGTCCGTGCGAGCGCCATCAGCACGCTTGCGGGTCTGGTGGATGAGTGGCTCGCTGACGAACAGCTCAGCGTTGAGGCGCGGCAGAAGGAGGGGCAGGTCATCGTCAATGCCCTCTGCGCTTATGTGCGTTCGCCGTTCGCGCGGGCGTTCAAGGCAGAAGCTTTGAATCCGATACGCCGCCCGCTAACTATGCGGGTGATTTCGCTACGGATCTGGCGGCTTTCCGTGGTGAGCAGGATGTTCGCCGCAGCGTCTTCGTTGAGATGAGCAAGCGCAGCAGCACCCTTGCTGAAAATAAGAAGGGCGAGGTGACTGTTGTCCCCGGCGCGTGGAGCGGCTTTGAGTTCGATTTCAGCCGGGCGGTCGTCTTCTACCCTCTCGACGGTCTGACTATTGAGAACGCCGATTTCTCTGCGGCAAGGTTCTGCAACGGTTCAGATTTCAGCGGGGCTACTTTTGTGGGCGATGCGAACTTTACCCGAGCGGTCTTTGACCAGGATGCGCGTTTTAGCGACGTAACTTTCATGGGAACGACGGACTTTAGTAACGCGCGCTTTGCTGGTGATGCATTCTTCCGCTGGGTAGCTTTCAATGCTAATGCCGACTTTCGAGAGGCTTCTTTTGGAGGAGACGCTGACTTCCGCGATACTGCGTTTGCGGCGGATGCGGGCTTTAGCGGCGCTTCCTTTGAGGGGAACGCTGGGTTCTTTAGGTCGTCTTTTGGCGGTAATGCGAGCTTCTTCAGGACGGATTTTACGGGAGTTGCGGAGTTCCGTGAGGCGGTCTTTGAGGGGCATGCCGGGTTTAACGCGGCAACCTTCTACGACGATGCGCACTTTAGCCGGGCTACGTTTGAGGGGCTCGCTGGATTCCGTGATGTGACTTTTAAGGCGGGCGTGGAGTTCTACGGTGCGTCCTTTGTGCAGACTGCAGATTTCTGCGATGTGTCTTTCGTGAAGAGCCCGCCGGTCTTCGCTGTTGAGGATGCTGACTCGGGCGAGATGCGCCGGGCGCGATTCGCTGCGCTGTCTGCTGGTTCGGAGCCTGCCGATCAGGAGGCGCATAACTTCGCGGTGTACGAGGGTAGCCAGCCTATTCCGCTGGGTATAGCAGGGCTGAACGGTGTAGGGTACCGTATCCCGGTCGGTACGGTGCTCTTTGATCCGGCGTCCTGGGATGCACAGCAGAAGGAGTACACGCGCCTGAGTGAGCCTGCGCAGTAATTACCTTGAGGCCCCGCCACGTTGAATGCGTGGCGAGGCCTTTGTTTATGACCAGTAGAAGTACAAGTCAGCCAATTATGTACTATGCTGAAGGGTGACCGTTCCTTTCAGAGAAGATAGGAGATTGTCTTGGCAGACAATGAGACCTCAATAGAAAAGCCACCTTTTTATATTCGGCACTTCTTCCTAATACTTGTCCTACTCGGGATTCTTGGAGGATTCCTTGCGCTTACAGTTCCTCTGTGGAAATCTTGGGCTGAGACTCCCAAAACAAATTGCATAGAGTTCATCCTAGGCTGGATAGGTTCTCTCTTAAGTTCTCTTATCCCTAACCACGATGATGAAAAATACCCTCAAGGCAAGGTAATTACGGATCTCCGTCTGCATATTCTCTATATAACTGGCGGCATCATCGCTATCTTGACTCTTTTACAGACTAACTGGAAGAACCTGGTCGACCGCCGTAAGGTCGAGGATGACATCCAGAAGAACAAGAATGACCACATCCGCCAGGTGCACGCAGAGCGTCGAACTCGCTACGCAAAAAGCTATTGAGCAACTAGCAGATGACAAAGCTGTTATCCGCCTAGGGTGGTATTTACACTCTTGTAGGCTTAGTCGATGAGTGGATTGCTGATGATTCCAAAGAAAAAGATGGCGTTAATCCGCGGCCTGAAGGACAAACCATCATCAATAATTTATGTGCCTACATACGTTCCCCATTTTCCCTCGCTGGATGTATAGACCAGCTTGAAGAAAAAACACAAAAAGATAATAATCCCAGAACGTCACCCATTAATCAGAAATATATTCAGATTAATACCTTTATATCAAAATATTCCAACCATTCTTCTCTTATTTTTAAAAAAAATTACAAAACCAACAAAGATAATAAACAAGGAAAAGAAGCTACAGAAAATTGCAATGAAGATTACCTAGACAATATCTCAAAATATCAAGAAGAGCAAGATTTACGTCGGACTATTTTTATTGAAATAAGCAAACGCCTCGGTGACATTGAAGAGCAGTCGATATGCGACGTGTGGCCAAAGAGAAAACCTGGCCCTTGGAGTAATTTTGAATTCGATTTTCAAAAGGCGCCAATATTTTACCCATTAAATAATCTAATATTCGAAAACTCAGATTTTTCGGAGGCTATATTCTATGACCATGCAGACTTTTCAAAAGCAAAATTTAAAGAAACTGCAAAATTTAATAAAGCAAATTTTAAGCGCGATGCAAATTTCTATAAAGCAACTTTTGCAAGCAGTGCAAAATTCGAAAAAGCGATTTTTGAAGGAGGGGCAGATTTTCGATTTTCAACCCTTAGATATTCAGACTTTATGGAGGCAATCTTTAAAGGCCCTGCAGATTTTAGCAGCCGAACAAGGATTAACGATTACCAAGATTACGACTACAGCCAAACAATCTTTTGCGAATCAGTAAGTTTTTCTGGATGCACCTTTGAAAATGTTGCAGATTTCAGAGATACGCATTTTAGGGGACCATCTAATTTCGTAGGGTCTACTTTTATGCATTCCGTAAAATTCGACGGTGCATCTTTCCACAAAGAATCACCTTCTTTTGCTAATAATGTAAAAACTATCGGGGCTCTATTTTCATACAGAGCCAAGAAAAATGACTACAGTTTTTCCCATCTATCACTCGATAGTAACTTTGAGATCGATATCAACTGCATTACTTGGAAGGGCAAGTCATTCGAATTACCTGTTCATACTAGGCTTTTCAATCCTGCAGTTGTTAATGAAGAAAGGCAAGAATACCCGGACCGGAGTAATCCCGTAAAACCGGCTAAAACTCGTTGCCATATAGCAGAAAAAATAATGAACATGCTTTCCCATAAAATATAACAGCCCTTAGCATTTAGCCCCGCCGGCTCTTCGTCGGCGGGGCCTTCGTGTACCCTCGCGCCCCCGTTGCAGGTGCGCCTCGGCGAGCGCATCCACCCGCCTACAAAGCCACCCGCAAAACCACCCCAAGCACCCACCGCGCCCAACCTTCCGCCACCCCACCGATACACTAGAACCATGTACCGAATCATGACTGTCTGCACCGGCAACATCTGCCGCTCCCCCGTCGGCGAATACCTCATCCGCCAGCACGCCCAAGAAGCCGGCGTGCCCGTCACCGTCACCTCCAGCGGCATCAGCAACGAAGAAGAAGGCAACCGCATCGACCCGCGCGCCGCCGCGCAACTCACCACCCGCGGTATCGACCCGTCCGCGCACCGCGCCAGCGTCTTCACCGCCGAGGACTTCGACCGCAACGACCTCATCCTCGCCATGGACGCACCCCACTACCTGCGCCTCAAAGCCCTCGCCCGCAACGACGACGACAAGGCCAAAATCCGCATGATGCGCAGCTTCGACCCGAAGGTCACCACCACCCACCTGGATCAGCTCGGCATCTACGACCCCTGGTACGGTAGCGAACGCGACTTCGTGTACACCACCGGCCTCATTGACGCCGCCGCACGCGGCCTCATCGACCACCTCAAGCAGGAAGGCGACGCGCAGTGAGTCAGCGTATCCCCCTGAACCAGAACCGCCGCGTCACCGGCACCACCGAAATCTTGGAGCTCTGCAAAGACATGCTGCGCCTGGAGCACGGCATCGGCAACGACTTTGACATGGACACCGCCGAATTCGCCGAATTCCGTGCGCAGTTCCTTGCCGACTTCGCGCAGATCCCGCTGATTATTGGCATTGACGGCCGCAGCGGCACCGGCAAGACCAGCCTCGCCGCGCAGCTTGAGCAGGAGCTCACCGCCGCCGAGCACAGCGTGCACGTGCTGCACCTGGACGACTTCTACCCCGGCTGGGACGGTCTCTTCGACGGCGTGGAGGCGTGGGACGCGCTATCCGTGCAGCTGACCGAAGGTATTGCCGGAACCTACACCCTGTGGGATTGGGAGGCGGGCGCCCCCGGTGAGGTGCGCACCGTCGACCCGGCGGCTACGCAGGTCATTATCTGTGAGGGTGTCGGCGCGATTGCTGGTGCTTGCGAGGTGCGTATTCTCGCCACCGCCCCGGACGAGGTGCGTTACGAACGCGCCATGGCTCGTGACGGTGACACGTTCCGCCCGCATTGGGAGCGCTGGGCGGCGCAGGAGGAGGCGCTGCTCGCCGAAATCCCGGAGGACTACGCGACCGTGGACTTCATCTACGACAGCGCGGCGCAGTAACAGCCGCCTATAAGACAGTAGTACCCAATGCTTCGTGTATCTGGAAGCATTGGGCCCTACGGCTATTCAGAGGCAGTTTTACTGAGGCCCTGTTTTATTGAGGCATGGGAGCCGGGCTAGCGGATTCCATGCGGTCTTTATCCCAGTAGGTTGAGGTATTGCTCGGCGCGTGCGTGGAGGTCGTGCCGTCTTTTTCGCTACCCGAGTTGTTGTTAGAAAGCACGGCGAGGATTACGAACAAGCCACAAGCTATGAGCAGCAGAATGCATAGCAAATATTTGTAATAGTGGTTGCGCATCTGAGGTGCCCTCCGGTCGTATCGCTTGGTACGACTAACGTAGATTATGCGGTCGCACCGAGCAATGCTTCTCAAGAATATTTCTCAATATTTCTGCATGGGCTGAGGCTGAGCGGCAGACGTGTAGCAACCGTCGAAGGGGCGGTGTTATCCGTAAGCGACATCAGGGTGTCCGAAGCGAAGCGAGGACGGGTGCCCCTGTAGGAGCGAGGATAACACCGCCCCTTTGCTGTACCCGCGCAGGCAGGCGGTATCGTCCGTAGTGACATCAGGGTGCCCGAGCTCTGCGAGGGCGGGTCCCCTGTGTAGGAACGAGGGCGAATACCGCATGCCAAGCGAAACCATCCAAGCGAACCAAACACAAAGGAACCATGCACAAAGGAGCCATGCACAAAGGAGCCAAACGGAGTGCCCCTCCCGAACCGAAAAAGGTCAAACGTTTAACTTACGAAGCAACACCCAACTCTGCTAGGGTGAAAAGGTTGTGCTTCTAGCCTGCGCAAGCTCATCCCCAGGGGCGGTACCACCGCATCCACGTCTTGTAGAGCCGCAGGCGCCGTTGCACGTGCATCACGCAGAAAGAAAAACTAAGACATATGTCTTCGAAGTCGGTTAAGACCTCCTTCGGGCTATCGCCCCTTTTCATTGTTGTTCTGGCGTTGCTGACCGCTATTGCGCCGCTCGCTACGGACATGTACCTTGCCGCGCTGCCCGCTGTCGCGGAGAACCTGAACACCACCAGCACGAACGCGTCCCTGACGTTGAGTGCCTTCATGGTGGGTATGGCGCTCGGCCAGCTGGTTGTTGGCCCGCTGTCGGATAAGACGGGCCGCCGCAAGCCGCTGCTGTTCGGTGTGGTTGTCTGCTTTATTGCGACGGTGGCGTGTGGCTTCTCCCCGAATATTGAGCTGCTGATTTTTGCGCGTTTCATGATGGGCTTCACCGGTTCGATCGGTGCGGTGCTGGCGCGTTCTATCGTGACTGATACGACTCAGGGACCTGGCGACCGCTAAGCTCATGGGCGTCATGATGATGATTAACGGCTTCGCGCCGGTGCTTGCGCCGCTGTTTGGTGGCTGGGTGCTGTCGTGGGGTAGCTGGCGCGATATTTTCCATGTTCTCGGCGTGATTACCGCGATCATGATGCTCGGCGTGATCTTCGTGATTAAGGAGACCCTGCCGGTGGAGGAACGCTACCAGGGCACCGCCCTGAGCGTGTACTCGGAGCTGCCGAAGGTCTTCAAGATTCGCCGCTATCTGGGTTTCATGCTGACGATGTGCTTCGCGTTTGGTGCGCTGTTCTCGTATATTTCCGGTTCGACGTTTGTGTTGCAGAAGATTCTGGGTCTATCCGAAACCCAGTTCACGATCGTGTTCGGTGTGAACTCGATTGGTATTGTGCTGTTCAGTGCGATTGCAACGAAGCTGGTGGGTCGTGTGGCGCAGCGCCGCATCGTGAACACCGGTGTGGTGAGCCTGCTCGTGGTGTCTTCGCTGCTGTTGGTTAGCTTCCTTGTCGGTATTTCGCTGGTGCCGACGCTGATTCTGCTGTTCCTGCTGACCAGCTCGTGCGGCCTGATTTTCGGTAATGCTTCGGCGTTGGCGTTGAACGAGGCACGCCACATGGCGGGTAGTGCTTCGGCGGTGATGGGTACGGTTCAGGCGATGCTGGGTGCGTTGGCGGCGCCGCTGGTGTCGTTTGCTGGTGAGCATGAGTACCTGCCGATGGGCTTCTCCATTCTGGGTTTCGCGGTCCTGACGGCGCTGGTGCTGTGGACTACGCCGCGTAAGGATTCGGACTACTCGGCTGACGGTTGAGCCACGGCGCTGGTGAAGGTCAGGGCGCGCCGGCGGGCCACTAGCCGTTCATAAGTACATATCTGTACGCATGCTCAGGAGGGGCGGTGTTATCCGTAAGCGACATCAGGGTGTCCGAAGCGAGGACGGGTGCCCTTGTAGGAGCGTGGATAACACCGTCCCTTTGCTGTACCTTGCTGTACCTGGGCAGGCAGGCGGCGTCGCCCACCTATCCCTAGTACCGTCTTCCCTCGCCGGTTAGGGATGCGAACGTACAATAAAACTATGTCTAGTACCGTAATTCTTCTGAACGAGCAGAACCCGCAGGGCATCTTCGTTGACCCGTCCGTGCCCCTCATCAGCGTTGATGATCAGGGCTTCACCCGCGGCGACGGAGTCTTCGAGACCATGCTGTCCGTCAACCGTCGCGTGCGTAAGCTCGGCATGCACCTGTCCCGCCTCGAGTCGTCGGCGCGCATGCTGGATTTGCCCGACCCGGAACCTGAGATTCTGCGTTCGGCGGTGGAGCGCCTCATGCGTGAGGCGACCGCCGGTGCCGAGACTGCGCTGGGCGAAGAACACATCGTGAAGATTATTATTTCGCGCGGCCCCACCCAGGCCGTGACCTCCATGCAACCGGGCCCGTACACGCTGATTATGGCGTCGCCGGTGCCCGCCTCCATCGTGAAGCGCCGCACCGAGGGTGTGAAGGCGATGCTGCTGCCGCGCGGCCACGAGCCGATGGACAACAGCGCCTACCCGTGGCTGCTGGCGGGCGCGAAGACCCTCTCTTACGCGGTGAACATGGCGGTTCTGCGGTACGTGCAGGAGCGCGGCGCGGACGACGCTATCTTCATCACCGACGAGCGTCGCGTGCTGGAGGGCGCCACCTCCTCGGTGCTGGTTGCCAAGATTGAGGACGGCAAGAAGGTACTGTACACGCCTGAGCCGAGCCACGGCATCCTCCCCGGCACCACGCAGGGTGCGGTGTTCGAGGCGGCACGCCAGGCAGGCTGGGAACTGGGCTTCGGGCCGCTCTACCCGCAGGATTTGTTCGAGTCGGACGGCGTGTGGCTGGCTTCGTCGGTGCGTCTGATTGCGCCGGTGACTCACCTGAACGGCACGGCGCTGGCACACGACCCGGAGCTGACCGCCACGCTGTTGAACTACCTGGCGCAGCAGAGCTAATCGCATACGAAAAGGGGACGGTGCCATCCGAGCGAGGATGGTGCCGTCCCTTTGTGCTGTCTGCAGACCAAGTGCGGAGGTGTCGTACCTTCCTGAAGCGACATCAGGGTGCCCGAGCTCTGCGAGGGCGGGTTCCCTGTAGGAGCGAAGGAAGAGTGCGGGCGCCTCCGTAGCCCAGCGTGGGAAGACGGTATCGCCCGTAGTGACATCAGGGTGTCCGAAGCGAAGCGAGGACGGGTGCCCCTGTAGGAACGAGGGCGGATACCGCTTCCCAAGCGGGGTCACGAAAACGAAACCGCAACCTACTGTAAGAACGAACTAGCCCCAGAGGAACTGAATCGTACCCGCAGCAATAGATGCACCGTACGCAACAGCAATGATGACGGCGGCGGCAATGCTCACGTGCACGTCACGGCGCGAATACGAGGGTACGCGCGCCCAGGTGCGTTCGCCCGCGCCAAAGCCGCGCGCCTCCATGGTGATGGCCAGGCGGGAGCCGCGGCGGATGGCCTGCACGAGCAGGGCGAAGCTTTGTCCGCCGAAGGTTTGGGCTCGTCCGGCGAGGGATTGGCCCGCGCCGAGTCCGCGGGCGCGTCGTGCCTGGCCGAGGGCGTTCCATTCGGCGAAGAGGATGCCGACGAGGCGCAGGGCGGCGACGGTGGCGAGCACGAACCGGGAGGGTAGTTTGAAGGTTTGTGCGAGGGAGTCACCGAGGTCGGTCGGGTCGGTGGTGAGTACGAATGCGAGGGTGGGTAGGACCATGGCGAGGGAGCGGATCATCATGGCTGCGCCGACGGCGGCGGAGTCGGTGGTGATGCTGTTGAAGCCGAGGTCGAGGATCGTGGTGCCGCTTTTGGCGCTGAGCATGGCGACGGACCAGCCGGTGGTGATGACGGCGATGAGGATGGGCCAGAAGCGGGCGAGGACGTTGACGGGTCGGAATCCGACGAGGATGAATCCGAGCAGTTCGAGGGCGAAGAGGATTCCGGAGGTGAGGGGGTCGCGCACGATGAGTGCGGCGATGATGAGGGCGAAGGAGACGATGAGTTTTACGCCGGCGTTGAGGTTGCTGAAGTAGCTGGTTCGGTCGATGGTGCCGAAGAAGTCGGTGTTCATGCGTTCTCCTTTCCGGGGGTTGCGGTGGCTTCGAGGGTGATGTGGTTGCCGCCGAGTGCGGCGGTGTAGTCTTCGTCGTGGGTGATGGAGATGACGGCGGTGCCGCCTGCGAGTAGTTCGCGGATGAGGTCGACGAGTTCTGCCCAGGTTCGTGCGTCTTGGCCGAAGGTGGGTTCGTCGAGGATGAGGATTTTGGGTGCGGTGGCGAGTGCGGAGGCAACGGAGAGCCTGCGTTTTTCGCCGCCAGAGAGGGTGAAGGGATTGGCGTCGAGTAGGTGGGTGAGGCGTAGGCGGGTTGCGAGTTCGTTGGTGCGGGCGGTGAGGTCGTCTTCGTCGAGGGGGTTGCGGGTGAGTGCGGCGAGTCGGCGGGGGCCGAGTTCGAGTTCTTCGCGTACGGTTCCGCGGATGAATTGGTATTCGGGTTCTTGGAAGACGTAGCCGATGCGGCTGAGCATTTGGGCTGGGGTCCAGGTGGGCACGTCCCAGTGGGCGCGCTCGCTGTCGTGGTTGCTGCCGCGCTCGCCGCCGTGGTTGCCGTCGTAATTACGGAGCGCGTCGGTGGCGGTGAGGGTGCCGTTGGGTGCGGTGAGGAGCCCTGCGAGGGTGAGGGCTAGGGTTGATTTGCCGGCGCCGTTGGGTCCGAGCACGCTGAGGTGTTCGCCGGCGTGCAGGGTGAGGTTGATGCCGCTGCGCAGTACGGGCAGGTCGGTGGGTGCGGGTGCGGGGGTGTCGCCGAGGCGTTTGATGGTGCGTCGGCGTGCGCGTCGTTGTTTGGGGGTGGGTTGTGCGCGGGTGATGCTGAGGTTTTCGGCGCGGAGTAGCGCTTCGCCGCCCTCGTTTTCACCGCCCGCAATATTACCGGTCTGCGGCGCACGCGGCACGTAGTTGGGTACCCACACGCCTGCGTCGATGAGTTCTCGGCGGGCTTCGGTGAGTACGGTGTCGGGTGCGCCGTCGTGGGTGATGGTGCCGCCTTCGCCGAGCACGATAATGCGGTCCATGTGCGGCGCCCAGATGCTCACGCGGTGTTCTACGACGAGCAGGGTCGCTCCGGTGGCTTGCGCGGCGGCAAGGATGCTGTCGCGTACTTCCTGCACGCCGGAGGGGTCGAGGTTGGCGGTGGGTTCGTCGAGGATCATGGCGCCGGGGTGCATCGAGAGGATGCCCGCCAGGCCGAGGCGCTGCTTCTGCCCGCCGGACAGCGCGCTGCTGGGGTGGTCGAGGGGCAGGTCGTTGAGCCCTACGGCGGTGAGGGCTTCGGTGACGCGGCCCCAGATTTCTTCGCGGGGTACGCGCAGGTTTTCGGGGCCGAACGCGACGTCGTTGCCGACGGTTGCCATGACGATGGAGGATTCGGGGTCCTGCTGCATCATGCCGGCGGTGCCGCGTGCTTCGGCGGGGTCTTGGCCGTTGAGGGTGATGGTGCCGCCGGCGGATTCGCCGTCGTCATCGTGGAGCACACCGGCGATGGCGTGCAGGAGCGTGGATTTGCCGGCGCCGGAGGTGCCCAGTAGCAGGACTTTTTCACCGGGGTTGATGGTGAGGTTGAGTCCGCTGATGACGGGTTCTGGGCGTCCGGGGTGGTGCCAGCTGAAGTTGTTGAGCTCGATGCGCGCCCCGCGCGGTGTTGCTTCCATGATGGTTCCTTAGCCTTTTGTATGGCTGCTGTAGTGTGCCGAGTGGTGAGTGGCTAGTTGCTGGTGGTTAGCGGCGGGTCTTGCCGGATGCCAGCGAGGAGAGCACACCGGTCTTGGCGAGGTTCTGCACGAGAATCCACGCGAGGAAACCTGCGATAACTGCACCGGAGATGACGGCGCACGCTACGTAGATGATTGCCTTGAGCGGTTCCATGTCGGGGTAGTAGATGAAGATTTCGTTAACACCCATGAACAGGCCGCTGAGCGCACCGGCGAAGATGGCGATGGTTGCGTTCCAGCGGCGGTAGCGGAAGATTGCGAAGGCGATTTCAGCGCCGACGCCCTGGAAGAAGCCTGCGATCAGGATTTCGCCGCTCCACGCGCCGCCGGTGAAGAGTACGGAGATGAACGCTGCGACGATTTCGCCGAAGAGCGCGGCACCGGGCTTGCGGATGAGCAGACCGCCGAGGGTGCCGCCGAGCAGCCATGCGCCGGCGACGATGGGGCGGAATTCGGGTGCTGCTACGAGTGCGGTTTTGGCGGCGGGGCCGACTGCGATGTCCCAGATCCAGAAGATGACGGCGCAGGCTACTGCGATAACTGCGGCGATAACGATTTCGTTGACTCGCCAGCGCAGGTTCGGCTTCTTCGCTTCTTCCTGGGTAGATGCCTGGGAGGCGGGGGTTGCGTTCTGTGACATTGGTGGTCCTTCCGTCGTTGGAAGGGGAATGTCCTCGCCCTCTGATTGGACGAGGGCATTGAGAAGAAATTCGACTCCCTACGCCGGTACTAACCGGATCAGGTTCGAGGGTCTGCTTAGCACTCTCAGCGCCTCGGTGGCGCTCCCCTGTCGTGTGGGGTTCCTTGTCCGTACCGTTGTGGTGCGGGTGGGAACCCAGGTTCGATTGTAGGCTTGTCTGGCTGTTCGTGCCAATTTGCCGCTTTTTGTTTCGTTCTTCTGCCCACATTACAGAATTGCACGGTGTACAATTTTGGGACGGAGAGGCTCCAAGGCGGCACGAACGCCTTAAACCCTATACGCTAGGGAGTGGCGCTCTTTTCTCACCCAACCCCGAAGGGGTTCACGGGCAGGACGCCGCATCGTATACAGCTAAGGAGATACATATGAACCCCGTCGCTAAGCTTGCTATTGCGGGTATCAACATGGGCGCTGCTGCCCTGGTTGGTAAGGGCCTGGGCGCAGCCTGGACCAAGGCTACCGGCAACCAGCCTCCCGCCATTTCCCACGACTCTGAAGACACCCTGCGTCAGGTCATCCTCTGGACCGTTCTGACCTCCGTCGTGGGTGCTGTGGTGAGCTTCGGTATTGCTCGCCTGCAGCGTCGTTTCTTCAACTAAGACTTTGCGCCTTCCGCGTGAAAGTTCATGAACTAGGCGGTACGTATCTCGCTCGGTACGTACCGCCTGGTGTTCCCATCTTCAGCACGCCCGCCCCACTTCAGCCGGTTTCATGCCGCCGCTACGCTGAAGCGCCACCTCGGCATCCGAAAGCACAACTATGACTATTTCTTCTCCCCGCCGTAAGACGAAGGCTCAGCGTAGGGTCGTTGACCACGCGAACAGCCGCCGCTCGGTCGCGTCCTGGGTCATGTGGGATGTTGGCTCGTCGAGCTTCGACTCGATTATGACGACCTTCATCTTCACCGTGTACCTGACCAGCAGCTACTTCGGCACGCCCGAAGAGACTTCGTCGGCGTTGTCGTTTGGGTCTGACCGTTGCCGGTTTCCTGATTGCGATTCTGGCACCGGTCACCGGTCAGCGTAACGATAAGTCCGGCAGGGGCATCTTCTGGCTCGGTGTGAACACCATGCTGCTGGTCGGCTCGATGGCGGCGTGCTTCTTCGTGAGCCCCACCCCGCAGTACCTGTGGCTGGGTGTCGCCCTGATTTCTGCGGCAAGCGTGTTCAGCGAGTTCGCGTACGTGAACTATAACGCCGTACTGCCGCGCATCTCCCACCCGGAGAATATCGGTAAGATTTCGGGCGCAGGATGGGCTGCCGGCTACATTGGCGGCATCCTGGCGCTGGCTGTGGTGCTGTGGGGTTTTGTGCTTACCCCCGAAGTACTCGGCCTGACCACCGATAACGCCCTGAATATCCGTGCGGTCGCGCTGTTTGCCGCCGCCTGGTGTTTGATCTTCTGCCTGCCGCTGCTGGTGCGTATGCGCACCCGCGAGCGCTTCCTGCCGGAGGTGCTGCCCACCCGCGAACTGCGTTTCCTGGAGCTCGGTATGGAGCGTCTCTCCCCGGCTCGTCAGGGCGGTCTGCTCGCCTCCTACAAGGCGCTGTGGCGCACCATTAAGCGGCTGAAGATGACGTCCCCGCAGACCCTGTGGTTCCTGATTGCTTCGGCGGTGTTCCGTGATGGTCTGTCCGGTATTTTTACGTTCGGCGGTATTCTCGCGGCGGGCACGTTCGGTTTCAGCACTTCCGAGGTGATCCTGTTCGGTATTGCCGGTAGCGCTGTCGCGGCGGCTGGCGCGATCCTGGGCGGCTACCTGGATGACTACCTGGGCCCGAAGGCGATTATTGTTATCTCGCTGGTCGGCATTATCTTGGCGGCTACCCCGCTGATGTTCTTCCCCGAACCGGGCGTGTTCTGGGTATGCGCCCTGCTGCTGTGCCTGTTCGTGGGTCCGGCGCAGTCGGCGTCCCGCACCTTCCTGGCGCGTCTGGCGGATCCCCGGTACTGAGGGTGAGCTGTTCGGCCTGTACTCGACCACCGGGTCGTGCCACCAGCTTCCTGGCACCGATGCTGTTCGGTCTGTGCGTGAGCATCATGGGCGCGCAGATTTGGGGTGTGCTCGGTATCCTGATCGTTGTGGTGGCGGGTCTGCTCCTGCTGCTGCCGGTGAAGGCGCCCGGTCCGTTGCGTATGCGTGCGGCGCGCCGCGAGCAGAAAGCGTGAACAGAAGCGCCGCGACAAGGCAGCCCAGTAAGGCGTCGTGGGGCTAAGCGCCCTACAAACCCCCCCGCAAATACAAGCCCGCAAACACACAGGGAGGGGCGGGTAGAAGATCATTCTTCTACCCGCCCCTCCCTCGTGCTTAAGCAGTGCCTACCAAGCAGTGCCTATAGAGCAGCGCTCAGAAAGCCGCGCCAGAGAGCCGTGTCAGTAAGCTCAGAGACCCGGTGGCTAGTCCTCCACCACGTCGTCCTCATCGTCAGCGACAGCATCCTCAGAGGAATCCAGCGCGATCTGCTGCTCCTCCTCATCCAGAACCTCATCGCTGGTCATCTGAGCCCAGGTCGCGTCATCAATCAGCGGATCATCAATCACACGGACCCACAGCATCGAACCAGCCGCCAGAGCGCTCAGGTTCTCGTCATACGCCTCCGCCGGCAGACCCTCAAAGATCTCAGCCAAACGCGCAAACAGGTCATCGTACGAAATGTCGCCCTCAGCCTGCAGCCAGCACTCAGCCGCAAAATCAGACAACTCATTCAGCTCAGTGTCGCACAGCAGCAAGAACGGGCCGTCCTCACCCACACGCACACCCGAAGTACCCGGCATACGAGACACCGCAATCGTACCGTTCAAGAACACACCCGGCAGGTGATCCTCAACCGTGTACTTCTCCAGGCTTCTCAACCTCATCAGCGTTCGGCAGCTCACCGCCATTCAGCAGATCCTGAACCAGCGGCAAAGTATCCTCAACCTCCGAGTACACCAGGCGCCACACGCCACCGCAACGCTCCACCAGCTTAGCCAGCGACACAACACCCTCAGGGTGACGCGCCAGACCCGAGCTCTGCTCACTCAAGAACACCAGAGCCTCATGCAGCGGAACACGCTCAAAATACGGCTCCGAAGCCGACTCATCACGAGAAATGAACACAATACGCGACAGCTCATAGCTGAGATCATCACGATCAACCACGTTCAGGCCCAGATCCACCGGGTTCTGCTGATCCTTCGGCGTATTCGGGTCAACAATCACAGACAACGGCTTCGGATACGGCGACACAACACCCTCATCCGAAATAATCGCAGTCTCATCAGTCAGGTACGCAAACTTCGAACCCAAGAAACGCGACGCAGTCGTCTTACCGCTACCAGAAACACCCACCAGCGCAACAGCGCGCTTCGACTCAGGGTCACCAATAACAGCCGCATGCAGCATCACACCGCGACCAACCAGCTGCTCAATCATCGCCAACGTAATACGGCTCGTCAGATCCTGCATACCCGAATCATCATCAGCCACACGCAACGTCGAAACCTTATCAAACGAACCCATCAACGGATTCGCCAAATCCATCACCGACTCATCAGTCGGCGCATGAACCAACATCACCTGATCAAAACGAGACAACGAAGCATACGCCTCATCAGGAGTATCAAAAAACTCCGGAGCAAGAGGCTCCCACGCCTTCTTAAAACGCTCCACAAAAGAGTCCGACATATCAATCAGATACAAAGAAACTTCCGCGCCAGCAACACGCAGAACAACAGGCTTCAGATTCATCAAAAAATCCTTAGAGAGTGAGAGATAAAAACCCGCACGCGAGTGAACGCACGAGCACAACAGGCGAAAAACCGCCCAACGCGGGCGCACAAACACACAGCCTGCACGCCCGCACCCCAAAGCGGGAAAGACTAAGACTCCACAGAACCATCCGCAGGAATCATCGTCTGATGAAAATTCAAATAACTACGCGAAGCAGTCGGGCCACGCTGACCCTGGTAACGGTTACCATACGCACCAGAACCATACGGATGCTCAGTCGGGCTACTCAAACGGAAGAAACACAACTGACCAACCTTAGAACCCGGCCACAACATAATCGGCAAAGTCGCCATATTCGACAACTCAAGCGTCACATGCCCCGAAAAACCAGGATCAATAAAACCAGCCGTAGAGTGAGTCAGAAGACCCAGACGACCCAACGACGACTTACCCTCCAAACGGGCAGCCACATCATCAGGCAGACGTCACCTTCTCATACGTAGAACCCAACACAAACTCACCCGGATGCAGAATAAACGGCTCATCAGGAGCCACCTCAACCAGGCGCGTCAAATCCTCCTGCGGCTGAGCAGGATCAATATGCGGGTACTTATGGTTATCGAACAGACGGAAGAAACGATCAATCCTCACGTCCACACTTGCAGGCTGAATCATCGACTCATCGAACGGATCAAGAACGATGCGCCCATCAGCAATCTCTTGACGAATATCGCGATCTGAAATAAGCACGCTTAAAGGATACCTGGCAAACACCACCCACGTGCAGGCATCCACCAGCCCCAGCACACAGGCCTACATCACATTTCAACCCCGCCACCCCGCACACAAACAGCCGCAACATATTTCACGCTCGACAAGCAAGCGCGATACACTGAAAAAGATGCGGCTGTAGCTCAATGGTAGAGCGCACGCTTCCCAAGCCTGATACGCGGGTTCGATTCCCGTCAGCCGCTCCACAAGCCCCGGACCTTATGGTTTGGGGCTTTATTTTTAGGTTGGATGCGGTGGTTGGGCTCGGTTGGACGGGTCGAGGCGGTATGTTTCTTGCTCCTGCAGTAGGAGCGAAGGAAGTGTATAGCGTGCGCATGGGGCTACAGCAGACCCTTTCTCGATGAGCCCTCGGGAAAGTGCCCCGACGTTCCTACGGAACCACCACCATACCCGGCTGCCAACCCTCGTTTCCCGGCGAGCTGTCTGCGGCACCCAACCCGAAGGACACAAAACGATTACACCACTCCACAGGACTTGAGCAACCGCTACCGTACCGTTCCTGAACGGCTACCTTGCCAACATCAGCCACACCTATCCCAGGTCACAGAACGTGAAGCACCATAGCAGTTTGCCTTCGAGCGCACTCAAAGGTTTAGTGTAATTGATATGTTGGAAGAACGGTTAGAGCAAGCCCTTAGGCTCGCGATCGATCCACCCGGAGGGCTAAATACTGCGGCGTTGCGCGACCTGATCAGAGATGACGAGAACACTCAGTGGGATATCGCTACCACTGCCGAGTATTTGGGTATCAGCGCACATACGCTGCGCTATTACGAACGTGCAGGGCTGGTGAAAGTAGGACGCGATGCATCCGGCTATCGGCTTTACGATGCTGCGGCTGTACGGCGTTTGGTTTTTATTACCCGAATGCGGGTCTCTGGAATGTCGATTGCCCAACTCCAGCATTACATCTCCTTGGTTGAACAAGGTGCAGAAACAGTACAGGAGCGTCTTGATTTGATGCTGGAGCATCGCGACATCCTTCGACAACGAATAGAGGATCTTCAGTTATCGCTGGCAGCTACCGAATTCAAGATAGCAATGTATCAGAAAGGTTCCCATCCATAATGAGTGATCAGTACGATATTGATTCCGTCGATAACCAGCGACGTCGTGATCTTGGATTGCAGGTTCTCTCCCGTATCGACGGAGACGCTGGTCAGAGTGTTATCGAATCACTTTCCACGTCAAACCCTGCTTTAGGACACCACATCGCCGCATTTGCTTTCGGTGATATTTACGATAGGCCCGGTCTGGATGCACGCAGTCGCCAGCTAGTAACCATTGGCGTATTGACTGCATTAGGCGGATGCGAACCTCAACTTAAAGTTCATGTTGGAGCGGCACTCAATGTCGGGATTTCCGAAGAGGAAATTCAGGAAGCTATCCTGCACGCCTCAGTGTACTGCGGCTTTCCACGAGCACTGAACGCTACTTTCGCAGCACAGGAAGCAATAGACTCACGGCGGAACTACGACAGGTAAGTTGATAACGCCACTCCGGACACTTCCTGGCAGGGCCGGAAACCTTTGTATCCAGAGTGACGTTCTATTGGAGCGGCTGACGGGAATCGCTTCCAGGCGGAAATACATTCCCTCGCGCGCTCGGGATTTCCGCCTTCCAGCCCGTCAGCCGCTCTCCTCAAGCCTTCTGCCCCACGGTAGGAGGCTTTTTATTTTGGGTTGAATGTGGTGGTTAGGCTCAGTTGGACGGGTCGAGGCGGTATGTTCCTTGCTCCTGTAGGAGCGAAGGAAGTGTATAGCGAGCCAAGCGCACACACCTCAAAACGCTTGAAGGATGTTCAACTCACCACACAGTTGTGCTAACCTAACCACAGAAATTCAATGAGAGAATTTCTAAAAAACATCTACTCGACGAGGAATCGTAGACCCGCATGACCCGCGAAACGCACCCCTACACCACCCCCGCACGCCCCCTCGACCTGAACCTCTACCTCGTCACAGGCGACAACCCCCTCGAAACCGTCCGGGCAGCCAAACACGCCACCTGCATCCAAGTCAGGTCCAAACCCATCAGCGCGCGAGAGCTCTACCAGCTCACCGAAGCTATCGCCGGCATCATCCAGCCGCACCAGACCCTCCTCATCGACGACCGTGTAGACGTCGCCCTCGCGCTGCGTGCCCGCGGCGTGCGCGTTGACGGCGTGCACATCGGTCAAGACGACCTGCCCGTAGCCGACGCCCGCGCCCTCCTCGGCGCCGACGCAATCATCGGTCTGACCACCGGCACCCGACAGCTCGTCGAAGAGTCCAACAAGATCGCGCACCTTATCGACTACATCGGCACCGGGCCGTTCCGCCCCAGCCCCACCAAGCAGTCCAACCGCCCGCCCCTCGGCATTGAGGGGCTCCGCGAACTTGCCGAGCTGTCCGCCGTGCCGACCGTAGCTATCGGCGACATCACCCCCGAAGACTGCCCCGCCATCCGCACCACCGGGGTCGCCGGAATCGCCATGGTCCGCGCCTTCGTCGACAACCCCGCGCTGCAGGCATAGCCATGACCATCACCATCATTGGCGGCGGAATCATTGGCCTCACCACCGCGTTTGAGCTCACCGAACGCGGCGAGAACGTGCACCTCATCGACGCCGAAACCAGCGACTACGGCACCACCGACGACGGCACCGCGATCTACCCCGCCGCCAGCCACTACGCCGGCGGCATGCTCGCACCCATCGCAGAAGTGCAATTCCAGCAGGACGCGCTCTTCCCGCTCATGACCGCCAGCGCCGACGCCTACCCCTCCCTCATGAAGAGGCTCAGCCGCGCCACCGACCTGCCCACCGGCTACGACACCACCGGCACGCTCATTGTCGCAGCCGACCGTGCCGACGCCGAGCACCTGCAACGCACCCGCGCCTACTACCGGGATTTGAACCGCCCGGCGGACCCCGTCACCCCCACGCAGGCGCGCACCCTCGAACCGCTCCTGGCGCCGCGTATCGCTGGCGCCGTGAGCATCCCCAGCGACCATCAGCTGCACCCGCGGCTCATGAGGGGCGCCCTCAAAGACGCCCTCACCCGCCGCGGCGTCACCTTCACCACCGAACGGGTCACCGACCCGAACGCGGGCGACATTATCTGCACTGGACTAGGGGCAACACTGCACGGGGATTACCCGCTACGCCCCGTCTACGGGGACATTCTGCGCCTGCGCGCCCCGCGCCCCATCCTCAAGCATGTGGTGCGCGGTTATGTGAACTCCCGCCCCGTCTACCTCATCCCCCGCCCTGACGGAGAGCTGTGCATCGGCGCGACCAGCCGCGAAGACCACCGCACACTACCCGCCATTGACGGCGTACACCAGCTGCTACGTGACGCGATCCGCCTGGTGCCCGCGGTTGAAGAGTGCGAGCTTCTGGAGGCGAACGTCGGCGCCCGCCCCGGCACCCCGGACGACCTGCCCATCTTCGGGCACCGCACTCGCGCTGACGGCACCCGCCAGCTCGTGTCCACGGGCTATTTCCGCCACGGTATTCTGCTTGCCGCGCTCGCCGGCAAGGTTGGCGCGGAGGTCGCCTGTGGGGCTGAGATTCCGCCCATCATGCAGGCGTGCGACCCGGCACGATTCACCCACTAAACACAGTCCCTGCCGGGTGCACCCGGCACCTTCACGAAAGGATTTCGCATGATCATCACCTACAACGGCGAGCCGCTAACCACCAACGCCCGCACCGTATTTGACCTTGTCATGGACCAGTTTGGTACCGAAAATGGCGTGGCTGTGGCGCTCAACCGCAGTATCGTGCCGCGTTCCACGTGGCTGGATGTGCCGCTGAACGAGGGCGATAGGGTGGATGCCCTCACCGCCGTTCAGGGTGGCTAATCCTCCAGCCTGAACCGGAGAATACCCACCGGCAAAAAGAACAGATATTCTCGGTTTTTGTTCCCTAAACCGGGCGCACCGTAGCGCCCCGCACCAACCAGCAACCCCGTTATCTAGACGTTCCCACAGAGGAGAACACCATGAGCCTCACACCGCTCACCATCGGCGACCGCACCTTCACATCCCGTCTCATCATGGGTTCCGGAGGCGCAACCAGCATGGACCTGCTCGAGCAGGCGCTCATCGCCTCCGGCACCGAAATGACGACCGTTGCCATGCGCCGTCACGCCGCAGGCACCCCCATTTTTCCGCTCCTGCAGAAGCTCAATATTGCGCCGCTACCCAATACCGCGGGGTGCCGCACCGCAGCTGATGCGGTGATGACCGCGATGCTCGCCCGCGAGGCGCTGGGCACTTCCTGGGTGAAGGTCGAGATTATCCACGACGAAGACACTCTACTGCCGGACACCGTGGAGCTGTTGAATGCTTGCGAGCAGCTGGTCGCTGAGGATTTCACGGTGCTCGCGTACACCTCTGACGACCCGGTGGCTGCCGCTCGCCTAGAGGATGCGGGCGTTGCGGCGGTTATGCCGTTGGGCGCGCCGATTGGTACCGGTCTGGGCATTTTGAACCCGCACAATATTGAGCTGATTGCTTCTCGCGCACAGGTTCCGGTGGTTCTGGATGCCGGCGTGGGTACCGCCTCCGACGCGGCGCTGGCGATGGAGCTGGGTTGTGATGCGGTGTTGTTGGCGTCGGCGGTGAATCGTGCTGAGGATCCGGTGGCGATGGCTCAGGCGATGAAGTTTGCGGTGCAAGCGGGCACGTTGGCGCGTGAGGCTGGCCGTATTCCGGTGCGTGAGCACGCGAAGGCGTCGTCGCCGTCGGAGGGTTTTGTCTCGTGGATGTAAACCTCACCCCTACCCCGGTGAATCCGGAGCATGCGCGTCTGGATCGCGAGCGCACGGACCGTCAGCGTCGTCTGCCGGGCTTTGATCAGGATGCGGTGGCGGCTGCCCGCGTGTTGGTGATTGGTGCTGGTGGTTTGGGTTGTCCGGTGGTGCAGGCTTTGGCGGCGGCTGGTGTGGGGTATCTGCATATTGTGGATTCTGATTCGGTGGAGCTGTCGAATATTCAGCGTCAGCCGCTTTTTGGTGTGTCTGATGTGGGTGAGCCGAAGGCGGAGGTTGCGGCGCGCCGTGCCCTGGATTTGTGCCCATCGTTGACGGTTGAGACAACGATTCGGCATGTAGATGCGTCCTGGATTTTGGATCTTTTCGCCGCGTCGGCACCGGATTGTGTGGTGGACTGTACGGATACGTTTGCGTCGAAGTATCTGATTGCGGATGCTGCGCAGGTTGCGGGTTTGCCGCTGGTGTGGGGCACGGTTTTGCGTTTTGGCGGGTCGGTGAGTTTTTTTGAGCCGGATGGCGCGCATTTGCGTGATATTTCCGACGATTCCGCAGACGGTGGAGTCGTGTGCGCTTGCCGGGGTGTTGGGTGCGACGACGGCTGTGGTTGGTTCGCTGATGGCGACGGAGGTGCTCAAGTTTGTGAGTGGTTTGCCGACGGCGGCGGGTACTCTGCTGACGTATGATGCCTTGTCGGGTACGTGTACGTCGTTTGGGGCGGTGCCGGATCCGGCGCGTGTGGTGCCGGTGGATTTGTCGGCGCATGAGGTTCCGCAGGTTCTGCTGGATGTGCGTGAGGTGCCCGAGCGTGAGGAGTCGGTGAAGCATGAGGGCTCGTTGCATGTGCCATTGTCGCATCTGAGCGACGCTGAGGGGTCGTTGTTGCCGGCAACCGACGTGCCCGCGGAGCTGCTGAGCCTGTTTGAGTCGGTGCGTGATCAGCGTGTGGGTGTTTTCTGTGCCTCGGGTGCGCGAGCGCAGCGCTTTGTGCAGGCGTACGCGGAGCTGGCGGGCGAGTACGGGGTGCGCCTCACGGCACTGTAGAGACGGTTTCCCCATGTGCAGGGCGTAAAATCGTGTATAACACGGCGGCACATCGCGCGGTTTGTCCTGCCTAAAACTGCCGCTGCCGCCTCCTGTTTTCGCACACTCACTCTAGGAGTTTTATGCTCACCGTCTCTACTGTGCCGCTTGTTTTGTGTACGGCACTTGTTGCGTTGACTTTGTTGATTAGCGGTATTGCTAAGGCGAAGGACCCGCAGAGTACCGTGACCGGTATTCAGAATCTTGGTTTGGAGAAGATCGCGCCGACCCGTGCGGTGTCGCTGATTTTGCCGTGGTTCGAGATCGCCCTAGCCGCCGTCCTGCTGTTGTCGCCGGTGCGTTTGCCTGCGGTGATTGCTTCGGGTTTGGCGCTGATTCTGATGCTGTTCTATACGGTGGTGATTGCGCGCGCACTGGCGACGGGTCGTACTGCGGGTTGTAATTGTTTCGGTTCTGAGTCGAATGCGCCGGTGAGCCGTTATACGCTGGTCCGTAATATTGCGTTGTTGTTGGCGGCGGCTGGTGCGCATGCGAGCGCGTTGAGGGGCGGCACGGGTGTTGTGTCGACTCTGCTGGGTCTGGGTAATAGCGGCTGGACTTGGGTTTTTGGTGCGGCGCTGATTGCGCTGACGTTGGAGGCTGTTCGCCGCGGTGATGCTCTTGCGCAGCCGGAGCCGCAGGCTGAGGTGATTTTGCCGGAGCCGGTGTATGACGAGAACGGTGAAGAGCAGTATGTTCGCATGCCGATTCCGCATGCGGCGCTGTATCTGGAGAATGGTCGCCACACGAATTTGCGTGCGTTGGCTAAGAATCAGGCGCGTGTGCTGGTGTTTGTGTCGGCGACCTGCGCTGGTTGTGTGAAGTTTTTGAAGACGATGACTTCGTGGCAGGAGCGTCTGCCGCAGGTGGCGTTGCATCCGGTGTATTCGAGCCTGGAGTCGTTGCAGACCTCGCGTAATGCGGGTACGTTGCCGGAGGGTTTGACTCCGTTGATTGACCGTGAGGCTGGTGCGCGCGCGAATTTCGGTAATGGTGTGCCGTTGGCTGTGGTTTTGGGTGCTGATGGTCTGATTGCTGGCGGCCCGGTGGCTGGTAAGGAGCAGGTTGAGGCACTGCTTGCCGATATTGAGGAGCAGTTCGCTGAGGTTGCTCGTCTGGCTGAGGAGGAGCGTCAGGAGCAGATGCGTAAGGCGTTTGCAGCGGGTCCGTCGAATGTTGAGGGCGACCACCTCTAAACACGCTCCTATCGTCCAGCCCCTGTAGCGCCTCTGTAGCGCTTCCGATAGCCCCGTCCGGCTCTTACTGCCCTTACCGGCAGGTGCCGGGTGGGGCTATGCTAGTACGTAGTGCACACACCGCTTATATGCCGCGGTCACCTTGCCTGGTGGCGGTTGGCGCATCCTCAACCCTGTCTAAGGAGTTTTTATGGCAATGATGAGTTTCAACGCTCCGGGCGAGCGTGAGAAGTCGCTGTGGCTGGTCCGTAAGGAGAGCAACCCGAATCATTCTCAGTGGTACATTGACCGTTTTAAGGCGATGGAGGCTGAGGGCAATGATATGGCGGGTGAGTCTCGTCTGGTGAACGCTATGGCTTCTCGTGGCGCGAAGATTCTTGATGCGGGTTCGGGTCCTGGTCGTGTGGGTAAGCAGTTGCACGCGTTGGGTCACCGTGTGACGGGTGTGGATATTGATCCTGAGCTGATTGAGGAAGCGCGCCGCGTCTGCCCGGATGCTACGTGGATTACTGCCGATTTGGTGGATTTGCCGGAGGTACTGGGCATTGAGGGTGAGGCTACGGCGGAGAATGGTTTTGAGTTGCTGGTGTGTGCGGGTAATGTGATGGGTTTCTTGGCTCGTTCGACTCGTAAGCCGGTGGTTGAGAATTTCCGTCGCGTGTTGGCTCCGGGCGGCCGTGCGGTGGTGGGTTACGGTTCGGGTCCGGGCCGCGACTATGCGTTTGAGCAGTTTTTGGCGGATGCCCGCGAGGCTGGTTTGAACGTGGATAACACGTATTCGTCGTGGCAGATGCACCCGTTTGTTGAGGGTTCTTCGGAGTTTTTGGTGGCGGTGCTGTCGCGCCCGGAGAGCTAGGCTCGCATCGAAAGCTAGCGTGCAGTACGTCTTGAGCTAACGCGCGATGCGTCTTGAGTTAGGCATACAAATGGCCCGGCGCCTACCCCGTGTGGGGGTGGGTACCGGGCCTTTGCGCGTCCTGAAGATGCGCATCCGAAAGAAGCACCGTTGAAGAACGGGTGTTCTAGTGGATGAGGTAGATGGTGCGGGCGAGTTCTTCGGGCAAGAAGGATGCAGCGAAGAGGATTGCCACGATGATGACGGCGAGTGCGGTCATGAGGCTGGAACGCCAGCCGGGGTGCAGTTCGTTGAAGGTGATGAGTCCCTTGTGTTCTTTGTCCATGTTGACCACGTTGATCTGTTTGTAGATGGTGGTTTGGGCGGAGAGTTTGGAGGAGACTTCTCGCATGGTTTTGCCGTCCCAGACGCGGCCGTCGATGCGCATGAGCTGTTTGCCGTCTTTGTCGACGGCCCACATGGCGGGGAAGCTGCGGTAGCGTAGGCGGCCGGCGACGGTTTTGAGTTTCTGGCCGTAGGCTTTTTTGGGGTAGAGCTTTTCGGCGTAGATGGTGTGGTCGATGTTTTCGAGGGGTACGGCGAACCAGCCGAAGGTGCGTGCGCGGAGCACATGGGTTTGGTGATGACGATGATGGTGGGTTTGAGGACTGAGTAGAGGTTTACGCCTGCGATGGTGCCGATGAGCAGTACGAGGATGGTGTACGGCAGGGCGGGTCGCTTGTAGAGGATGAAGGCGAGCGCGGCGAGGAGCACGATGGTGCCGGGGAGTGCCGCTTCGATGCGCCTGCCGTAGGAGCGCATGCGGGGGTGGAATAGTTCGTTGACTTCGCCGTATTTGGCGGGGACTTCGTGAGCGCGTTCTGCCATATACACAACTTTAGTGTGTGCGGTGCGTGAAACCTAGCGGACTACCTGCGTTACTCTGGTTCTATGCGTAATTTTTCTCCCGTGGAGCGGGTTCTGGCAATGTGGATGGTTGGTGTTGTGGTGGCGGTTTCTGTGGCTGCTGCGGCGCTGGTTATGACGAATAAGCTGGTGTATGGTCCGACGGGTCAGGTGCGGGAGTATTTTCATGCGTTGCGTACGGGTAATGGTTCGTATGCGCGTGGTTTGTTGGGTGCGCAGATTCCTGAGGGTGACGCGTCTTTGCTGGATGGGGATGCTTTGAGGCGTTCGGTGTCTTCGTTGGGTGAGGTGTCGTATGAGGTGGTGGAGACTAGCGCGGATGGTGAGCATGCGACGGTGCGTGCTTCTTATACGTTGGAGGGTTCGCAGCAGCATACGGATTTTCGTTTGCACCGTTCGGGCACGCATTGGGGCTTTTTTGATAAGTGGGCTATTGATGAGGCGTCTTTGCCGTCGGTGAAGGTGAATATTCAGGGTGTGGAGGCTGCGACGATTAATAACCGTAAGGTTGCGGTGGATGATGGTGCGGCGTCGTTCCCGGTGTTTTATCCGGGTGTGTATGCGGTGTCGTATGATTCGACGGTTTATACGGCACAGAAGGTGAATGAGGTGGTGACTGCGCAGGATGCGAATCATGCGGTGCGTATGGAGTTGAAGCCGAGTGATAATGCGTTGTCGTCGGTGAAGGAGCAGGTGCAGGATCATTTGAAGAAGTGTACGCAGCAGAGCACTCTTTATCCGGGTGGGTGCCCTTTTGAGTATGCGTTTACGGGTCGTGTGGATTCTGAGGTGAAGTGGTCTGTGGTGAAGGTTGCGGATCCGCAGGTGAGTGTGAGTTCGGCGGGTGTGTGGTCGTTGAAGCCGATGTCGGGTACGGCGAAGGTGTCGTTTACTCAGTTGGATTTGTATACGGGTGAGCGTTCGCAGGTGCAGAAGGAGATTCCGTTTACGTTGAAGGCGTCGGTGGAGGCGGATGCGAAGGCGGTCCGAGTCTCCTTCTAGACGTAATTATGGGAAAAGGGTCAGTATTATCCTCGCTCCTGACAGAGGAGAGGATAATACTGACCCTTATTTTTAGCATCAACAGCTTGCCCAAAAATTTATTTTCTAGATACTATAAAAAAGAGCTTCATGATTCATCAGTAGAATTCCTTTTCCTGTCACGTATCCAGAAAAACATGAAGAGGATTACAACAAGGAGCAAAAGAGCCAATTTCACCTGCCCCAAAACAATAGAATACTCAGGCGAGGAAGGCCCCATTCGCAGAAGAGGGTTATCCCAAAAATCCTGCCTAATAGATGCCACATCAGAGGGGCTAGCATTAAATATTTTCTGCATCTTTACGAGTAGTGGATCAATATAGCTTCCAGTCACTGCTTTAGCCACAGAATTCAACATAGAGCCACCCAGTATAACATCGAAGAAGATCCACGAAACCGCAAGACAGCCAGCGGGAAAGATTAATGCCATTATGGAATATTTAAAGAACTTTCTCATTTCAACAAAGATTTTAATAAAAAATACAAATGAACATAAAATGCTGAACGAGAGAGTGAAAAAAGATATATAGTCAACCAAAGAGAAGAACATTTTCTGGTCGTCATCCGAAACAAATATAGCAAAGGTAACTATGCCGCAAATTATGGCTATAACTGTGGCATCTCCAAGGGATTTTATATACTTCCCGGCAATCCATCTAATCGAATAACCTTTGTAATCAAAAACCCTTTTAAAAACCACAGCAAAAACATGGGCAAAAAATAATATGATTATTAGATATATCATCGGGGGCAAAATACATACCTGAAGGATATATTCACACAGCGTATAAACCTCTTCAAATTTTGGAAATTTTGCATATTCTAACCCTCGAGTAAAACTCTGGTAAAGGACTACCCAGTATGCATAAATAAATATTACAGTTACAGCAGCTGCACTGATAAACGATATCTTGCCTCCCCTAGAGACCCATGGGAAATTTCGGATTTTCTTGTAAATCCAGCTTTCTTCATGTCCAGGCTGAGGTTCTTCAAAAGCCCTCCCAGCTCTCTTGGAATAATGCTTCCATGCACGTTTCAACTCATCAAGATATTTATTCAGCAATATACGCACCTATATCAGTAAAATCAGTAGACACTATTACTATATCGTCATGGAACTTCGCTAGGATGACCCGGTCCTTTCGCGTCCCACAATCCTAAAAGTACAAAGGGAACCGGTACTATCCGCAGCGGTATCAGACCCCCCAAACAGAAATGGGGTCAGTATTATCCGTAGCGACATCAGGGTGTCCGAGCGAAGCGAGGACGGGTGCCCCTGTAGGAGCGAGGATAATACTGACCCTTAATTCTTTTATAGGTGACTAGTTGATACCGCGAAGGTCCAGGACGAGTTCGCTTTCGTCTGCCTCGTCACCGGTCACGACGACGGGAATACCCCAGTCCTGCTGGTAGAGGTGGCATGCCGCATGCTCAGGGATGTCACCGTCGGGGGTGCCGTCGCAGGCGGCGGCGCGGGCGGTGATGTGCAGGACTGCCTCAGTGATTTCGGGGTTGAGTACGAGAGTGCGGGTCAGTCCGGTGGAGGTGCCGGCGCCTTCCAGGATGAAGTTCTCGGGGGTGGATGAGATCTTCAGCTGGGTGGGGTCGCCCCAGCGGGTGTCGAGCTTCTGGCCGGTGGGCACGGTAAATCGTGAGGTGAATTCGAGGGTGCCGCCGGTGAGCTTGGTGGAGGGGCGTGCGGTGGTGATGGCGCCTTCGTCGACGTGCTGTGCCTTGGCGGGGATGGAGGCGCGTACGAGCTGGTGGGCGTTGGTTTCGACAATGATGAGGCGCGGTTCTTCGCCGGGTACTTCTTCGACGAGCAGGTCGGAGGGTTCGTCGAGGCCGCGTTCGAGGGTGCCGAGGGTGCCGGTTGCAGGGTCCCAGCGGCGGATGGCGCCGTTGTAGGTGTCGGCGACTGCGATGGATCCGTCGGGCAGTTCGGTCAGGCCGAGGGGGTGCTGCATGCGGGCGGTGTCGGAGTCGCCGTCGACGAAGCCGAAGTCGAACAGGCCCTTGCCGACGGCGGAGGTGACCTGTACGCCGTCTTCGGTGAAGGTGATGTGGCGCAGGCCGCTGGTTTCGGAGCATGCGACCCAGAGGCTGCCGTCGCGTGCTTCGATGATGCCGGAGGGCTGGGCGAACCAGGCGTCGGCGGCGGGGCCGTCGGCGAGGCCTTCGACGCCGGAGCCTGCGAAGATGCTGACGGTGCCGTTGATGGGTTCGTAGCCGAAGAGCTGGTGGGTGCCTGCCATGGCGATGATGAACTGGCCGGCTTCGCGGGAGTAGACCGCATCCCAGGGCGAGGAGAGCGCAATCTCGGTGGCGGGTACGCCGGCGGGGATGTGGTTGGGGTCGCCGGTGATGGCGTTGTCACCGTCGATGACGCGCTGCACGCCGTTACCTGCGAGGGTGCATACTTCGCCGGTGCGCAGGTTGAGGGAGCGCAGGCGGTGGTTGACGGTGTCGGCGACGAGCACGTCGTAGCCGAGCTGTGCGCGCAGGTTTTCGGGTACGAGGGCGAGGCCGGCGGGCTCGTTGAAGCGTGCTTCGGTGCCGGTGCCGTCGACGTGGCCCTTGACGGGGTGGTTGATGGGGTCGTTGCCGCCGCCGTAGGTGTTGATGACGGTGTTGAGGTCGGCTGCTACCTGCAGGATGCGGTGGCGTGCGCTGTCTGCGACGAGGTAGGTGCGTTCGCGGTTGCCGAAGAGGTTTGCGGGGCCGAATTCGGCGGGCAGTTCGATGGCTTTGCCGGGGAAGGCGTAGGTGCCGGCTGCTTTGGGGCGGGGTACGTAGGGGCCGTCGCCGCGGTGCAGGGTGCCTTTCGCTTCGTGTTCGGCGACGAGTTCGCGTACGAGGGAGGTGAGGCCCTGTACGTGGCCTTCGCCGGAGAGGTGGGCGACGATGTAGCCTTCGGGGTCGACGACGACGAGGGTGGGCCATGCGCGGGCAGTGTATGCCTGCCAGGTGGTCAGTTCGGGGTCGTCGAGTACGGGGTGGGTGATGTGGTAGCGGTCGACGGCTGCGGCGAGCGCTACGGGGTCTGCTTCGTGTTCGAATTTGGGGCTGTGTACGCCGACGGTGACGAGTACGTCGGAGAATTCTTCTTCGAGGGGGCGCAGTTCGTCGAGGACGTGCAGGCAGTTGATGCAGCAGAGGGTCCAGAAGTCGAGAATAACGATTTTGCCGCGGAGGTCCTGCAGGGTGAGGTTTTTGTCGCCGGTGTTGAGCCAGGCTCGGCCTTCGAGTTCGCTGGCGCGCACGCGTACGTTGCGGGTGGTGTTCTCGCTCATGGTTTCTCTCCTGTTGGGTGCGCCGTGTGTGGGCGCGTTGGTTTGCTGTCCCCATTATGCCAGCGTGGTGGGGGTGGTTCGCTGGGAGTTGAGCATTGTGAACGCGGGAGGTAACGGCTCGTCATATTACGTCATATTTGCGTGAGTTGAGGAGTGCGAAAGTGGTATGCACGGGTTTGGAAATCATTGCATCTCATTCATTCGCCATGCCCTCCGGTACCGATACGCCGGGGCACCCCCGAAATATTTAACTTAATAAGTTAAGCCTTACCTAACTATTGATTAATCTAACCCTTAATTTTTAGACTGGGAGGGTGCGATTTTTCGCACACCCTTCTGCGGGACTCGCCGACGACCCCGCCCCCACCCAGGGCCCGCCCTGCAGGCGGTGCCCCCCCCAAGAGAAAGGCCTCCCATGGTGCAACGTCAGCTCCCCAAGCCCAGCGAACTACTTGAATTTATGCAATTCAAGAAGCCCAGCCTCGACTTTGCAGGCAACCGCCTACAGAGCGCACTGACCATCTACGATTTGCGCCGCATCGCAAAGCGCCGCACACCAGCCGCCGCTTTCGACTACACGGACGGCGCCGCGGAAGGTGAACTGTCAATGACCCGCGCCCGCCAGGCCTTCGAGGATGTCGAGTTCCACCCGGGTATCCTGACGGATGTTTCCACCGTAGACACCACCACGAAGGTACTGGGTGGCACCTCCGCTCTACCCTTCGGTATCGCCCCCACGGGCTTTACACGCCTCATGCAGACCGAAGGCGAGATTGCCGGATCCGGCGCGGCGGGGGCAGCGGGCATCCCCTTCACCCTCTCAACCCTGGGTACAACCAGCATTGAGGATGTGCGCCGAGTCAACCCAAATGGCCGCCTGTGGTTCCAGCTGTACGTGATGCGTCAGCGTGAGATTTCCTACGGCTTGGTCGAGCGCGCCGCAAAGGCTGGCTACGATACGCTCTTCTTCACTGTAGATACGCCCATTGCGGGGGCGCGCCTGCGCGATAAGCGCAACGGCTTTTCCATTCCGCCCCAGCTTTCGCTGAAGACAGTGGCGAACGCGATTCCGCGCCCGTGGTGGTGGTATGACTTCCTCACCACGCCCAAATTGGAGTTCGCTTCACTCTCCTCGACAGGCGGCACGGTGGGCGAATTGCTGGACGCTGCCATGGATCCGTCCATCAATTACGAGGATCTTAAGGAAATCCGTGAGTTGTGGCCCGGCAAGATTGTCATTAAGGGCGTGCAAAACGTGGAGGATTCCAAGAAGCTGGCTGATTTAGGCGTGGACGGCATCCTACTGTCGAACCACGGCGGCCGCCAGTTGGACCGCGCTCCGGTTCCCTTCCACCTGCTCCCGGAAGTGGTTCGCGAGGTCGGCAAGGACACCGAAGTTATGGTGGATACCGGCATTATGAACGGCGCGGATGTGGTGGCCTCGCTGGCCTTGGGCGCCAAGTTCACGCTGATTGGCCGCGCCTACCTATACGGACTCATGGCGGGTGGCCGCCGCGGTGTGGATCGCACGATTGAGATCCTCTCGGAAGAGGTGCGCCGCACAATGCGCCTGCTACAGGTCAGTTGCGTTGAGGAACTCGAACCCAAGCATGTGACGCAATTGCGCCGCCTGCAACCCATTCCGAAGATTTAAACCTCTCCATCCCCGAGTGAGAAATAATTAAAGACGCCCCGCACGCATCACGTATAGATGCGCGCGGGGCGTTGGTGTCCCTATTGTGGCGGGCTGTTCGGCCCGGTGGTAGGAACTAGTTTTTACTTGGCGCCTGCGACCTCGGAGAGGTCACCAATCTTGGTGGGCTTGACCGGGGTCTTAGCGGTGCCGCTGAAGCCGTCGATGCGGCCGGGGGTCTTCGGGGTTTCGATGGTGGAGACGTCGGTCGCCTGCTCGAAGGTCTTAGTGTTCAACACGGATGCGGTGCCGTCCGCCTTGACGACGGTGTAGAGGTTGTCCTTGGGTTGGTCTTGATCCAGGAGCCGTCCTCGCTCACGACGATGGTTGTACCGTTGGAGTCCATGCTGGTCCACACACCGTTATTCTGGATGCTGATGATAGCGCCGTCCTTGGATTCGAATGCAGCGAGTTTATCGGTGTAGTAGACGGTGCCGTCGCTGGTCTGCGCCTTCTTCACACCGGCCTCGTTCTTGAGCTGCTCCAGGGCTTTCTTGCTGGCGGTATAGCCTGCGGAGGCTGCCTGATTGGCGGATTCCTGGCCCTTCTTGAGTGCTTCGGTTGCTTCGCTGGGCAGGTCGGTGGGGGTGCTGATGGTGCCCTGGGTGGTCTTGGTTTCTGCCTTGGTGGTTTCAGCTGCTGCGGAGGCGGTGCTCTTGCTGGTTGCTGCTGCGGAGGCGCTTGCAGGCGCGGAGGCAGTTGCGGAAGCGGTTGCGGAAGCGGACGCGCTTGCCGATGCGGAGGAGTTGGAGTTGGTGCCGGAGTTACCGCCGCAGGCTGCGAGGCCGAGGGCACCGGCAATGGTCAGGGACAGTACAGCAATTGACTTCTTCACTGAATTTCTCTTTTCTGTATGCGCCGCTCTGCGACGGCGCAGTGCATGGTGTGGTTGACCTGTACTCCAGTGTGCCCGGAGTACGCTTTCATGCTAGCACCGTGACCTGAAAGCTCCCTGAGATGTTGTGGTGCTTCCCTTCCCCCGCTTTTCATGGGTCTTCTCAGCGTAGCTTGAAGACGCAAAACACCCCGCACGCATCACGTATAGATGCGCACGGGGCGCTGGTGTCCCTGTTCTGTCGGGCTATTCGGCCCAGGCGGCAGGAGCTCGTTTTTACTTGAGGCCTGTAATCTCAGAGAAGTCAGCAACCTTGGTGGGCTTGACCGGGGTCTTAGCGGTGCCGCGGAAGCCGTCGACGGGGCCAGGGGCCTTCGGGATATCGATGGTGGAGAGGTCGGTCGCCTGCTCTAAGGTCTTAGTGTTCAGCACGGCAGCGGCGCCGTCTGCCCTAACGGCGGTGTAGAGGCTGTCCTCGGGGTTGGTCTTGATCCAGGAGCCGTCCTCTTGCACGACGATGGTTCCACCGTTGGAGTCAAAGCTACTCCACGCACCGGTATTTTGAATGATGACAATAGCGCCGTCCTTGGATTCGAAGGCAGCGACTTTATCGTTGTAGTAGACGGTGCCGTCGCTGGTCTGCACCTTCTTGACGCCGGGATCTTCCTTGAACTCGTTCAGGGATTCCTTGCTGGCGCTGTAGAGTGCGGAGGTTGCCTGCTGGTTGGATTCCTCGCTCTTCTTAAGTGCTTCGCTTGCTTCGTTGGGCAGACCGCTGGGGGCGCTGATGGTGCCCTGGGTGGTCTTGGTTTCTGCCTTGGTGGTTTCAGCTGCTGCGGAGGTGCTTGCGGAAGCGGTTGCAGAAGCGGAGGGGCTGGAGTTGGTGCCGGAGTTGCCGCCGCAGGCTGCGAGGCCGAGGGCACCGGCAATGGTCAGGGACAGAACAGCAATAGACTTCTTCACGGCAGATTTCTCTTTCCGCCATGCGTCGCTCTGCAACGGCGCAGTGCGTAGTGTGGTTGACTTGTACTCCGGTATGCCCGGCGTACGCCTTCATGCTAGCACCTCATCCTGACGGTACTCTGCAAGCATGCGTAAAACACCCCGCACGCATCACGGTCGGATACGCACGGGGCGTCTTTATAAGTCAGACGGGCTATTACGCTCGGTGAGCGTTAGTGGCCGCTGTCAGCTTGTTACAGCTTACTTGGGCTGTGCGGGCTTGACGGGGGGTGACCTTAGCCTGTGCGGGCTTTGCGGGAACCTTCGGAGCCTTCAGGTCTGCCTTCTCGCCGCCAACGATGGAGGTTACTTCACCGGATGCGTCCACGGTTGCCTGCAGGCCGCTGTTAGCCTGGATGCTCCAGGAGCCGTCAGCCTTGACTGCGACCTGGCCGTTTGCGTCCTGGCGGCTCCAGGAGCCGTCAGCCTGTACAGCTACCTGACCTTCGTCACCCTGAACGGCCCAGCCGCCATCCTCGGAAACGATAACGTCGCCCTCAACGGTGGAAGAGGAGTTACCCTCGGAGTCCTTGGACTCAGCCTTGGTGCCCTTTTCGTCGGACTCTACCTTGGAGGAGTTGCCCTCGGAGTCCTTAGCGTCTACGGATGCCTTGCCGTCTGCGCCGACCTTCACGTCTGCGGAGTTGCCTTCGCCGTCGTTAGCCTTGACGGTGACGTTGCCGTCCTTGTCAACCTTCACATCTGCTGTAGCAGAAGCGGAAGCTGCAGAGGTGGTTGCCGCCGAGGATGCCTTAGCCGATGCGCTTGCAGATGCAGTTGCCGAAGCGGAAGCGGATGCGGATGCAGTGGCGGTGGTGGAAGAGGACTGGGAGCCACATGCGCTCAGGCCCAGTGCGCCTGCGAAAGCGATGGACAGAACCGCGGTGGTCTTCTTCATTGCGGGGGCGATTGCCATTGTTTCTCCTTGTGGTTGTTAGTATGGTGCGGCTAGTTGACGACGTATTCGCGTCGTGCGCAGAATCCTTGTGGGATTCCATAACGATTATCGGTGTAACCAACCGCGTTAATTCTATCGAGTTTGGGTGTGATTATCCGGGCGTGTGGGCGTTTATCCGCATTCTAGCGAGTGGGATAGCCTACGTTTTCACCCAGCTTGTCAGCCAGCTTCTTAGCGGCGGGGAGTGACGGGCTTGACGGGGTTAGCGACAGCACCGGCGGGCTTGAGGGGGACGCTGGGTACCTTAACCGCGCCTTTGCCGCCGGTCTGTTCCCAGGTGCCGTTAGCTTCTACCTCGATTACGCCGTTCTCGCCGGTCTGTTCCCAGGAGCCGTCAGCATCAACCTCAACGACGCCTCCATCGCCAACGCGCTCCCAGGAGCCGTCAGCTCGTACCTCGATGATGTCGCCGTTGGGGGCGTGGTAGGACCAGCCGCCGTCGGTCTTGATTTCGATGAGGGTGTAGCCGTTGGCTGCGCTGACGGTTCCGCTGTCGACGGTCACGGTGCCGGAGCCGTTCGAGCCGCTCTTGGCGGAGGTTTCGCAGGCCTTCTCGTCGACCTTTGCGGAGGAACCGGAGTTGCTGGAGCCCGAGTTGCCGGAGCCCGAGCCGCCGTTGACGGTTGCGTTGCCGCTAGCGTCGGCGGTCACGCCGGTTCCGTTCGCACCGTTGACGGTCACATTACCGTTAGCGTCTGCGGTGACCCCGGTACCATCAGCACCGCTGACGGTTACGCCGTTTTCGCTGACGGTGACGGTGCCCTGGGAGCTGCTTGCGGTGGCGCTCGGGGAGGCTGCGTCGCTTGCCTTGACGGTGACCTTACCGTTACCCGCGTTGACTGCTGCGTCAGCGGTGGAGGATGCCTTAGCGGTTGCAGTGGCGGTGGGTGCCGGGTTGGAGGTGTTCTGGGCACCGCAGGCGCTCAGGCCGAGTGCTGCGATTGCTGCCAGGGACAGTGCTGCCGCGCCGGTGCGGAAACGACGGTTGGTAGCCTGTGCGGAAGTATGCTGAGCATGGCGTGCCATGAGGGGTTCTCCTTGTGAGTCCCGGGGGGTGCGGTCGTCCGGGGTTTGTATGGTTGATTTTCCGGTTGGAGGTGGAGCCGTTTGTATGGTGTGTGGCTTTTCCTTCGCCAGTGATTCCAGCTTAGGGTGTGAATCTAAGATTGAGCTTTAGTTTGCTGTGTTTAAGCTGTGTCCAGACGGCGATGTATAAGTATTTTTCCCAGCGGGGTTTGATAATCCCGGTTTTTCGCTCAGCTTATGCATAGCTTTCTGTTTAAATGTATAAATTTTCTTTATTTTTTCTGTAGCCTACCCTAGCTTCTTCCGTGAAGTAGGGATAGTTTCTGTGTTTTTAGCTCAACCACAACATTAAGGTCACAAAGACACAACTACTCAGCGGCTCTAGGGCTCCACCTCACCTGTCTAGGGGCGCTTCCGCTGCTTGGGCTTTCTTCAGCCGGGTTTTCTCCACTGTTTCCCCTTGGGCAGGCATAATAAAAGACCCCCACCGTGAGGGTGGGGGTCTTTTATCAGATTCAAAGTCTCAAGAATTACTTCTTCTTAGCGACTGCTGCCTTCAGCTTGGAGCCTGCGGTCAGCTTCACGCCGTGACCGGCGGGAATCTGGATAGTTTCGCCGGTCTGCGGGTTACGGCCGGTACGAGCTGCACGGTCGGTGCGCTCGATTGCCATCCAACCGGGGATGGTGATCTTCTCGCCCTTGGAGACGGAAGACTCGAAAACCTGGAACACTGCGTCGAGGACTGCATTCACGGTTGCCTGGCTCTTGCCAGACTTCTCTGCAACCTCTGCAACGAGTTCGGTACGGTTCTTAGCCATTAGGGTGCCCCTTCCAGAGACTTAAGGTTTGAGTCTAAAGCGAGTGACCGTCGGTGACGACGGAAAACCGTTTAGGAACTAAAATACCAGATTTACCAGCTGGACTTGGTGATACCGGGCAGCTCGCCGCGGTGTGCCATCTCGCGGAAGCGCACGCGGGAGATACCGAACTTCTGGAAGGTACCGCGGGGGCGGCCGTCGATCTGGTCGCGGTTACGCACGCGAACGGGGGAAGCGTTGCGGGGCAGCTTCTGCAGTGCCACGCGTGCTGCTTCGCGCTCCTCGGGGGTAGCGTTCTCGTCGATCAGGGTCTTCTTCAGCGCGATACGCTTCTCGTTGTAGCGAGCGACGATGACCTTGCGCTGCTCGTTGCGAGCGATCTTGGACTTCTTAGCCATTCTTAGCGCTCCTCTCGGAAGTCAACGTGCTTGCGGACGACGGGGTCGTACTTCTTCAGCACCATGCGGTCGGGGTTGTTGCGGCGGTTCTTACGGGTCACGTAGGTGTAACCGGTGCCAGCAGTGGACTTGAGCTTGATGATAGGACGGAGGTCCTTAGCCTTGGATGCCATTTACTAGATCTTCTCCCCGCGTGCGATGATTTCTGCAACAACGGCATCGATGCCACGAGCATCGATAACCTTGATGCCCTTAGCGGACACGTTCAGGGTTACCTTACGACGCAGCGAAGGAACCCAGTAGGTCTTCTTCTGAACGTTCGGGTCGAATCGACGCTTGTTGCGGCGATGCGAGTGCGAAATGCTGTGTCCAAAGCCGGGAACAGCTCCGGTCACCTGGCAGACTGCTGCCATGTTTCACTCCTTTATTGATTGACTTTTATGACGGTACGCAGTCGATGTTACTCGTGAGCGTCCCGCCACCAATGTAGAAGCACCGGGTTATTCGCCGGGCTAGAGTGTTTGAGATCGTCACGTGGGTGAGAGGCCACGCATCGATCCCCGCCGCGGGAAAAACGGTGAAGCTTATTAGTGTCGAGAGGCGTTTCCACCACTACGAACAGCGTTAAATTCTAGGTAAATACGGGGGTTCGTGCAAGCCTGCACGCCGGATTTTGCCTTAAAAATCCGCGGAATCTCGGTGTTCTGAGCCGATTGCACCTCGTTTAAGCGAAGAGCTCGATTCACGGATGCACGCCTGCCTTCGAGCGGCAAACATACCCATCCATTCTACCAAAAATGGGTGTTTTTGCAAGTCCAGATGTTTTTAAGGAATTCTTTAACACCCCTAGTCAGGCGTTAATGCACCTTTTTAAGAACGGATGTTCTCTATGTGACCGGGGATAAATTACACCGGTGAAATTCATGTTGTGAGATTAACAGCTTAAGCCAGATTTAAGCCGTAAACAGCCCCGCACCACCGATTCTGACGGTGTGCACAGGGCTGTTAAACGGGCTTAAATACGCGTTTAAAGAGCTTTTAACTCTCGTTTTAACGCTTCCGCCCCGGTTTTAAAGGGCGGTTTAAGGGGTCGCAACGGTACGGGTAACGGCGGATTTACCGTTCCAGTTACGGCGTAGATGCAGGCACAAATACGGTACAGATACCGCGCAGGACACTCCCCCGGCGTACAGTTTTACGCCGTACCGTGAGCCACCGCGCCCCTAGTTCTTCAGCCTAGTTCTTAAGACTTGCCGCGGGCACCCACTGCGGGTACTTGGGGCTCACACCGTCCCCGGAGCTTGTTCCCTTTAGACGGCGGCCAATCCACGGCAGGGCAAACTCACGGACCCAGCGTGCCTCCTGCTCGATCTTCTCGCGGGCGGTCAGCTGCACCTCCGGGGGCAGTACCGATTCGGTGATCACACCGGGCAGGCCGAGCTGCGCCAGTACGCGAGATGCGAAGCGTTCGTGGCCGAGGTCGTTCATGTGCAGGCGGTCGTCAGCCCACAGACGCCAATCAAGGAAGTCGTTCCAGCGCCAGTAGTCGATAATGTGCACGCCGTGGTCCTCAGCGATACCACGCAGTAGCTCGTTGTAGGTGGCGGTACGGCCGCGGGTACGGGCGAAGGGGCCCTGGCCCTGTACATCCAGGCCGGTTACGGTAAGCACTTCGATTCCTTCGCCGCGCAGGGTGGCGAAGGCTTCGTCTACGTGAGTCATGAGCTGGTCAATATCCACGTTGGGTCGCATGATGTCATTGCCGCCACCGTAGAAGGTGACAATGTTGGGGCAGAGGTCCAGGGCTCGAGGCAGCTGTTCATCCAGGATGGGACCGAGCAGGCGGCCGCGGATAGCAAGGTTTGCGTACTGCGCCTGCGGGTCTACTGCACCGATGCCTTCGGCAACGCGGTCTGCCCAGCCGCGCAGGCTGTTAGGGCGGCGGCGGTCAACGTCGCCCACACCTTCGGTGAAGGAGTCGCCGATTGCCACGTAGCGTACTGATTCACCGTTGAGCTTGCCGTTGGAGTCTAGGAGCGGGGTCGTCATTGTGTTCTTCTTTCCGGGCCTCTATAGAGAATGACCCTTCTGTGGAAGAAGCCGGCACACCCGCGCGGTGTACCGGCTTCTTCGCTTAGCTTTCGGTGCGTCCTACTTTCCAGTATCCCACTGTTATGGGCACTTCATCAGATATGAGCGGGGGTTTCTTAGGATGCGACAGCTGAACCGGCAACGGTGGACGCACTCCGGGGATGCGGAACAACCACGACGCTGCCGTCGTTAAACGGATCGGCGACCTCTGCTTTCAGACCGAAAATGGTGTGCAGGTTCTCACGGGTGAGCACGTCGTGTGCTTCGCCTTGGGCGACGATGGAGCCGTCCTTCATAGCGACGAGGTAATCAGCGACTCGAGCGGCGAGGTTCAGTTCGTGCAGCACCATGATCATGGTGGTGCCGCGCTGTTCGTTGAGGTCCGAGAGTAGGTCGAGTAGCTCCACCTGATGTGCCAGGTCGAGGTAGGTGGTCGGCTCGTCCAGCAGTAGAATGTCAGTTTCTTGGGCGAGCGCCATGGCAATCCAGACGCGCTGACGTTGGCCGCCGGAGAGTTCGGTGACCTGTCGTTCGGCGAGGGACATAGTGTCGGTGGCTTCTAGCGCCCAGGCGACCGCCTCATCATCTTCGGCGCTATTGCGTTTGAAGAGGCCTTGGTAGGGGTAGCGGCCGCGGGAGACCAGGTCTGCTACGGTAATTCCTTCGGGGGCGATGGGATGCTGGGGCATGAGCCCAACCATGCGGGCGAAGCCCTTCATGGAGTATTCGTGGGTGGGTTTGCCGTCGAGGGTGAAGTCGCCGTTGAGCGGCTTGAGTAGTCGGGAGACACCGCGTAGCAGGGTGGATTTACCGCAGCCGTTGGGGCCGATGATGGCGGTAACTTTGCCCTTCGGGAATTCGAGGGAGAGGTCTTTGACGATGGTGGTTTCGCCGTAGCCGAGGCTGACGTTCTCTACTTTGAGGGTGCGTTCGGTGATTTCTTTCATGGCGTCCTTTCTTCTCTAAGGCTTTTCCCGGGAGCCTCCTAACTTAGCCTATCCTAATTTCGGGTCAGAAAATAGCGGATCCCCCGCACTGTTCATACTTCTGTAGAACAGCACGGGGGAATCCGCTATGTCGGCGAACTTTAGAAGTTCACTTTTCCGTTGACGAGCCAGCCGCCTTCCGCTGCACGCTGGAAGACTTCCTGAGCCATGGTGCGGCTGTAGGTCTTGGAGACATGGTTGTCGTCGATGTAGACGTAGATGTTTCCAACCACGGGGCTGCACATGCCGTCCGGGCAGTACACGTCCTTCAGGTCCACCATGACGGCGCCCTGGTTGCGGTACTTGTCGAAGATTTCCTTTGCAGGGTTTTCGGCGGCGTACTTGTCGCTTGCGGGTCGTGCGCAGGAGCTCTTGTCGGCGCCGGCCTTCTGAGCGCATTCGTAGATGTTGTACTCGAAGCGCGGGTTATCGCGCAGGCCAATGACCTGGACTCCTGCCTCGGTGAGGCGGCGGACCGTCTCATCGAGGCTCGGGTCGACTCGTTCGTCGTTCGAGCGTGCCTGGGCAACGGTGGCGATGAGCACCACGGTCTGCGGCTTACGCTTGAGAATTTCCTCGGTCATCTTGGTGTTGAATTCCGAGCATTCGTTGCTGGCGTTGACGGCGCGGACCGGGTACTGGCAGCCACCGAGCAGGTAGGTCTGCAGGTTGGTTTTGGTCTGTTCTGCGATGGGCTTGAAGATGCTCAGCGCCTGTTCGGCGTGGGAGTTACCGATGACCATGGTCAGCGGTGCGTCCTCGGGTCCGTACTTCTGCAGGCTGCAGTACTTGGCGAGTGCCGGGTCGGAGGGCGCGAAGCCGCCAACGCAGGGGTCGCTCAGTCCGTCGAACTGGGTTTTGACGTCGCCACCGGAGGGGATGGGGTTGTCAATGAGTCCCTGCTGGGCGCCGCCGATAGCGCGGGCGCCGGGGTAGTTTTCGCTGGCGGTCTGTACCTGCAGTTCGGCGTTCTGCTCGGACTGGGTGTTGCGGTAGCCTACCCATGCCTGTGCGGCTACCAGGGGTACACCTGCGACCAGGAAGATCGCGAGGATGAAGGCGAGCTGGTCTGCCCAGGTCTTGACCGAGAAGATGGTCTTGAAGCGCATCTTCATCATGAGCCAGGGTACGAAGGGGTCCTTGCGGTAGCGCAGCGGCTTCTCGACGAAGCGGATGAGCAACCATGCCAGGCCGATGGAGGTAAGGATGATGACAGCACCTTCGATGAAGTTCACGCGGGAGGTACCGACGGCGCTGCTGTAGAGGATGAGGATGGGCCAGTGCACCAGGTACAGGGCGTAGGAGATGTTGCCGAGGTTCTGCAGGGGTGCGGAGACCAGCAGTCGATCGATGCCCCAGCGGCTGTTGGTGCGGCCTGCCATGATGACGAGGGCGCCGGAGAGCACGGGCCAGAGCGCCAGGTAGCCGGGGAAGGCTCGTTCGACGGGCAGGATTGCACCGCAGGTGACCAGGCCGATGATGCCGACCCAGCCCATGACGACTCGCGCCTTTTCGGGCGCCTTCCATTTGAGGGTGAGCATCGCCAGCAGGGTGCCGATGGCGAATTCCCACAGGCGGGTGCGGGTGTCGAAGTAGGCGAATCCCTGGTTGGTGTCGGTTTCGACGATGGAGAAGGTCAGGGATGCTACGAATACCGTGTTGAAGATGAATACCGCGGTGGTGAAAAGGTTCCCGCGGAATCGGTGCACGACGTAGGCTACTGCGGCGAAGAGCAGGGGCCAGATGATGAAGATCTGCCCCTGGATGGAGAGCGACCAGAAGTGCTGGAAGGGTGACTTCACGGAAGCGTTTTGGGCGTAGTAGTCCACGGAGCTGAACGCGAGGTTCCAGTTCTGGAAGTAGAACAGGGAGCTCGTTGCGTCGGTGACGGTTTGCGACCAGCGGCTGGGCGCGAGCACGAAGAAGGACGCAATCGTGGTACACGCGATAACCACGGTGGCTACGGGTAGCAGTCGCTGGAAGACGTGCATCCAGTAGCTGAAGAGATTGAGGGGTTTGCCTTCGTTGATCTTACGCATGAAGGAGAGCGAGAGCAGGAAGGCGGAGATGAAGAGGAAGACATCCACACCGCCGGAGACTTTGCCGACCCAGACGTGGTAGAGCACCACGAGGAGCACGGCGAAGGCTCGCAGGCCCTGAATTTCAGGGCGGAATCCTCGCGATTCGATGAACTCTTCGAGGGGGTAGTCGCTGGCTTCGCGTGCTTTGATGCTGCGCGGGGCGGTGGTGTAGGTTCCCTGCGAGGCGGGAGCCTGCGGGGTTCCGGAGGTTTCAGACATTCTCGGTTCCTCAGGATGGATGTCGATGTGCTAGTGCGGGTCCCTTAGACACTACAGGACACTCGTACAATAAAATCCTGATCCGCACCTCTGCTATGAGGCTGGTGCGAACCAGGATTTTTCTGAGCCCCCTACCGGATTCGAACCGGTGACCCTCTGTTTACAAGACAGATGCTCTGGCCAACTGAGCTAAGGAGGCAACCTGTCCAGTGTACCCTATTCTCTTGGTTGAGTCTGCTTAGTTGTTCTTTTAGGGTTTGGTTGAGAATACTTCTAAATTATGGGGTGATGGTATGTTCGTTTCCTTCGTTTTACCCCTTATGAGCACCGCTTCTGTACGCTGCTCACCCACCCCTCGTACTCATCACCGTGTATGGAAAAACCCGGTAGCCTCACGCCGAGGTTACCGGGTTTTCGTATCGAAGCAGTTACTTCTTCTTAGCTTCGATCTTTTCCTTCAGGAAGGTGCTGAAGTCGTTGCTGGTGTACTGGTCACCATCAACGAAGACGGTGGGGGTACCCTTAATACCGTTCTTTGCGGATTCAGCGTTGACCACGTCCACGAAGGGGCGCCACTTGCCATCGTTCATATCGGAGCCGATGGACGCACCGTGCTTAGAAGCGATGTCGGCGATCTGCTGGTTGTTCATGTCGCCGCGGCCCTGGTGAGTAAAGATCTCACGCTGGTAGTTCAGGAAGTCGCTGGTGCTGACCTGGTTGGCCACGGAATATGCTGCTGCCGCGTTACGTGCGGAGTAAGCGGTGGGCGAGGAGCGGTCCAGGAAGGTCAGGTTGCGGATTTCCAGGGTGATGGTGCCGTCCTCGACGAGCTTCTGGATTTCTTCACCGTACTTCTTCTCGAACTCTGCACAGTGCACGCAGTTGTAGTCCTGGAAGATGGTCACGCGTACGGGCTGGCCGTTCTTGGATGCCTCTTCAGCGGTCTGCACGCCCGGGGGCAGGGTGTTGACTGCTGCTGCGGTTCCGTTGACCATGGGGGTCACGGAGGAGGTCGAGGTTGCGAGTTGCTTGAAGTCGCGGGTTCTCCTGGGTGGAGGAGTTCTGGACGATGCCGTCCTTGGTCAGCACAATGCCACCGTATTCGTTGGCGCTGGAGGGCACCGGGCCGCTTTCTGCTACCTTGGTGTTCTTGTTGCCGTTGACTACGACGAAGCCGATGATACCTACGATGATGAGGACCACGGCGAGTACGCCGAACTGGAGCCAGCGGCGGCTTGCCTGGCTGGGGCTCTTCTTGGCCTGCTGGGCCGCAATCTGGCGGGCTTTTTCGCGAGCGTCGGTCGACATGCCTGCTCCTTTGGTTGGGAATATGGGTGGCGGTTCGTCCACTTCTTCTAGCCTACTCCGGTTGGAGTGAGCGTCCATCCGAGCAAAGCTCAGACGACCTGACTCTTCCGGCCCGGGGTTGTTCTTATCCCCTATAGGGTGTTCTAGAGCTCAGCTTCTGCCGTATATAGCAGCTGAAAGCTATGTCGATCAGTTCCTATCACGTGGATAGGTTCCGTCTAATCTCTAGTGTGGACGTACCGCGCTACCCGTCTAGCCTACCGAATGGGTGCCGTATCGGCTAGTTAATACTCTGACTGAGATATCGTGGTGTCTGTTCTCACGCTCTCAGCTTATTTTCCTCGTAAACTTTCGTAGCGTTGGGAGGTTCCTCCCCTGCCACAAGCTACTCCGAGGCACCCACCCGGTTCGGTTCACCAGCCGTTAGGGAATGTTATAGACTTCCACTCCCCCAATGAACGGGCGAGTATCGAAATTCCCCTTCCACTTCACACTCAGACCGTGCTTCTCCAGTACGGGAATAATAGTGTCCTTCATGAGCTCCACGGAGAGCTTCTTGTGAAGGGCACTGATCTCTTCCTTCTGCGCATCGCTCAGCGCGTTCCATTCATTTTCGTCCCTGGGGTAGGCAAGGAAGGAGCCGAACCCAACGTAGGTGCCGCCGCTTTCAGCGAGGCTTTCAGTGTCCTGCTGGTGGAAGTAGATGTATCCCTTCCACTCACGGCTGTCGTCGATCTCGTCCCAGATTTCTGCGGATGCGCAGGTACCGCAGCAGGTGAAGTTCTGTCGTGCGATGACTCCTTCTTCTTCCAGCGCTGCGAAGGCGCGGTTGAGGTTGGAGTTCTTCTGCATTTCGGGGGTAATGCCCAGCTCAGCGGCGAATGCACGACGACGCTTGATGAGCTCTTCCACGTAGTCTTCTACGCGCTTTTCCCAGAGCTTGCTGTCTTCGTTCTCCCCATCGTATTCCAGCTCGAGTGCATCCATCACATAATCGGTGATCGTTTCTACGTACTGCTCAGTATCAGATTCACCCATGAACAGCAGGGGCCAGATGGGCCAGAGCAGCTCAGCTTCGTCTTCTTCGTCCAGTCCCCATTCTTTGGGGAAGGGCGGGTCGAGGCGTTCTTCGCTCCAGCGTTCGTAGATGCTCTTCTCATCAGCCATGATGATGCTCCTTTGTTTGCTCTCTACTCGTTGAAGTAGAGATATGGACTGCTCTTGCTGTTAAGGTACCAAGAGTTTCTCTGCCGTGCCCTCTATTTCGTCATTCAGGCGGATCTGTGAACTCCCCATCTCCTTGCCTCTGTATCAGGTTGGCACGCTGTCTGGCGAGGCTACATCCCCTGTTCCGCTGCCTCTCTGCTGAATCTCTGCGTCTCTGGGTCTATGAGTCTCTGCACCTTTGCTGAGTTAGGTGTCTTTCGTTCCAGGAGTTTTCGTTCTAGGAGTTTTTGGGTACACAAAAAGAGGGGAAGACCTATAAGGTCTTCCCCTCTTGAATAAAAAACCCGCGGTGACCTACTCTCCCACACCCTCAAAAGTGCAGTACCATCGGCGCGAAGAGTCTTAGCTTCTGGGTTCGGAATGGAACCAGGCGTTTCCCTCTTGCTATAACCACGGAAAATCTAGCGAATAACTTTGTTATTCAAAATTTCCGAATAAAAAGCCTCAACTTCCCAAAGGAAGCCCAGGGTTATTATC